>WNGO01000163.1_pt1 | contig 78446 bp, 84 predicted proteins | sample 5400511 | NCBI WGS metagenome assembly WNGO01 (sample SAMN13153380, study PRJNA577476) | soil metagenome | isolation source: 20 cm soil or saprolite under Garry oak tree replicate 2 | place: USA:California | collected 2016-06-15 | reverse complement strand
GAACTGTTTGTAAACCTTGGCGCAGAGCGTCCTCGCTCACGGGATATCGCTCTTGGACTAATTCTAACGTCGCCAAAGCCAGCGCAGCATTGGCGCGCTGATGACGCCCGCGCAGCCCCAGCTGCAAGTTTGAATAATGCTCTTTTATGCCTGTATAATCGAAAAGGCCGTCATTTTTCAAGAAAAAACTAAAATTCTTGCCGAGGCGGTAGGCGGCAGACTGCCGTTCGAGGGCGATGTGTCGCAGCAGATCGGAGACTGGTTCCGAGACTTTGCCACAAACAACCGGTACGCCGGGCTTGATAATCCCACCCTTTTCACGAGCGATGGACAGTTCATCGGGCCCGAGATACGCCTCGTGATCCTTGGAAATGGTCGTCACGACCGAGACGAGTGGAGTGAGCACGTTTGTAGCGTCGAGTCTGCCGCCCAAACCGACTTCGACAACCGCGACCTCAACCTCACGGCGGGCAAAATAAACCATAGCCATCACGGTGATAAATTCGAAAAACGTCAGTACGACGTTGGCTGCGGCGGTTTGCCGCCCTATCTCGTCGGCAAGCGAGACCACGTCACCCTCGGTGATCTCCTCGTCACCGATGCGAATGCGTTCGGTAAAAGAAACCAAATGAGGCGAGGTATATAGCGCGGTTCGATGACCGGCCACCCACAACATGTTGTGTAACATGGCGGCGGTCGATCCCTTGCCGTTAGTGCCGGCAATATGAATGGAGCGAAAGTCATTTTCCGGATGGTCGAACAGCCCCAATGCGTTGTTCATGCGATCGAGGCGCAGATCGATCACACCGCCGCGTAGATTGAAAATTTTCTCTAGAGTCTCGGAATAACGATCCATGCGGCACGTGCCTGCTTTGGTGAGAATCGATGGCGGAGCTGCCACTCAATGGGTCGCCGGTCCAGAGTTAAGCGGAGCGAGCCGCCTGCTTCAACGCCCGCTTGAGTTGACCCACGAAGACTCCCGCCTGCTTCGCCTTGTTGTTGTTCCCCTCGGTTCTTTCAATTCTTTCCACCAGCGCGCTGCCCACCACGGCTGCATCAGCGAAGCCGGCGATCCAAGCCGCCTGCTGCGGCGTCGAGATACCGAAGCCGACGCCCACGGGCAGCGACGTAGCCCGGCGCACACGCGCCACTTGTGCGCGCAGCTTGTCGTCGAACGACCGGCGTGCGCCGGTCACGCCGGTCACCGAAACATAATAAACAAAGCCTCGGCTGGCGCGTCCAACCAGCTCGATGCGTGCCGCATCGCTGGTGGGCGACAGGAGAAAAATCAAATCCAATCCGACGGCATCGGTCCAGCGCCTTAGCTCGGCGCTTTCTTCCGGCGGCAAATCGACGCAGAGCACCCCGTCCGCGCCTGAGTCGGCGGCTTGGCGAGCAAATTTCTCCAGGCCGAAGCAAAAAAACGGATTGAAGTAACCAAACAGCACCACCGGGACTTCGGAGATTTCGCGAAACTTTCGCACCACGCGAAAAATCGCCGCCAAAGAAACCGGCCGTTTGAGCGCGCGCTCGGAAGATCTTTGAATCGTCGGGCCGTCCGCAGTCGGATCGGAAAACGGAATGCCGAGCTCGATGCAATCCGCGCCGCTTTCAGCAAGCGCTCTCATGATCTTGAGTGTCGTGTCGAGGTCGGGATCCCCGGCGGTGATAAAGGGAATCAACGCCGCTTCGCCGTGTTGTTTCAATTCAGCAAATTTATTCTCGATACGGCTCATGGTTCAAGATAGTCGTTCAAAAGTTCAACCGTTCAAACGTTCAAAGGAACCATTTCGGATCGTTTTTGAACTTTGAACCTTTGAACCTTTGAACTATTTTTTAGAGTTTAACTCCAAGATACTCGCCGACGGTCATCATATCCTTGTCGCCCCGGCCGGAAAGATTAACGATGACGATCTGTCGTTTGCTCAAATGGCGAGCCAGTTTTGTCACCACGGCGATCGCATGAGCGCTTTCGAGCGCGGGAATAATACCTTCGACCTCGGCGAGCAATTTGATCGCCGCGATCGCTTCGCGATCCGTCGCCGAGTCGAATTCAACTCTGCCCGAGTCACGCAAGTAGCTCAGTTCCGGACCGACTCCCGGATAATCCAACCCCGCTGCGATCGAATGAGTTTCCGTGATCTGACCCCGTTCATTCTGCAACACGTAGCTTTTGCTGCCATGGAGCACGCCCACCGCGCCACCGAGGATCGATGCCGAATGTTTTCCGGAAGGAATGCCGTGTCCGGCCGCTTCGACGCCGAGCATTTTGACCTTGAGGTCGTGGACAAACGGATAGAAAAGACCCATCGAATTGCTGCCGCCGCCAACGCAGGCGACGAGATAATCCGGCAGCCTCCCCTCCTTTTTGAGAATCTGGCGGCGCGCCTCGCGACCGATAACCGATTGAAAATTGCGCACCATCATCGGATACGGATGCGGCCCCGCGACCGAGCCGATGAGATAATACGTGCTGCGCACGTTGGTCACCCAATCGCGCAGCGCTTCGTTCATGGCGTCTTTGAGGGTCTGGCTTCCGGCTTCCACGACCCGCACCTTGGCGCCGAGTAGCTTCATGCGAAAGACGTTCAGCGATTGCCGCTTGACGTCCTCCTTGCCCATGAAAATCTCGCACGTCAAGCCGAATCGCGCCGCCACCGTTGCCGTCGCCACACCGTGTTGGCCCGCACCGGTTTCGGCGATGATGCGCTGTTTGCCCATGCGGCGGGCGAGCAGGATCTGCCCGATGGTGTTGTTGATCTTGTGCGCGCCAGTGTGACACAAGTCCTCACGTTTGAGATAAACCCTTGCCCCGCCGATCTTCTCGGTCAAGCGCTCGGCAAAATAGAGTGGCGTTTCGCGCCCGGCATAGTCGCACAGATAGAAGTGAAATTCTTTCCGAAAGCCGGCATCGCGGCGCGCTTTCGCGTAAGCCGTCTCGAGTTCGGCAAGCGCCGGCATCAAGGTCTCGGCGACGTAGCGACCCCCGTAGGGACCGAAATGGCCGCGCCGGTCAGGCACCCTTGGCGGCAATGATAAATTCTTTGAGTTTGCCATGATCCTTAATACCCGGACGCGATTCCACGCCACTACAAACGTCGACCCCAAAGGGTTGGATTCGCTTGATCGCCTCGATGACGTTTTCCACGCCGAGCCCGCCCGAGAGAATTAACTTGCTCGCATCAACACCGTCAATCCATTCCCACGGAAACGGGGCTCCCGACCCGCCGTAACCCGCCGACCAGGAATCAAACAGATAAAAATCCGCCGGAAAATCGCTCATACCCGCGAGCGACGACTTTTCCTTGAGGCGAAACGCTTTGATGACCTTCATGCCCCAGCCACGGCAATAAGCCGCGCTCTCTTCACCATGAAACTGCAAGCCGCGATACGCCTGTCGCCCATTGGTGAGGTGCCCCCCGGCAATCACTGCCGAAACTCTTTCCCTGGCGTCATTAACAAACAGCGCTACATTGAATGACGCCGCCGGCAATTGCGCGATAATTTCACGGGCTTTTTCCGGCGTGAGCGAGCGCGGACTCGGCGCGTAGAAGTTAAACCCGAGCATGTCCGCGCCGAATTCAAGCGACTTTTCTGCGTCGGCTAAAGTAGTGATACCGCAAACTTTGACTTTTACCGCCATGGGTAACCAGCGCTGAGAACTGAGCCCGGCTCCGGGCTCAGTTCTCCAATAATTTCGCCAGCTTTTTTCCCGGCGCCGGTGCACGCATCAGCGCTTCGCCGATCAAAAAAGCATGGACGCCGAGTCTTTCCACGCGACGAATGTGATCAATACTATCCATGCCGCTCTCGCACACAGCGAGCATGCCGGCGGGAACCAGCGGCGCCAGCCGTTCGGTGGTCGAAAGGCTCACTTCAAAGGTTTTGAGGTCGCGGTTATTAATGCCGATCAGCTGCGCTCCGGCGGCGACGGCGGACTCCAATTCTTTCTCCGAGTGCACCTCGAATAAAGTATCCAATGATAGTGAAACCGCTTGTTCGTGCAATTCACCCATTAATCCCGGATCGAGCATCGCCACGATGAACAGCACGGCATCAGCGCCGTAGCTCTTGGCCTCGACGATCTGGTACGGATCGAGCATGAAATCCTTGCGCAACAACGGCACGGTCACCGCACCATGAATCTGTTCGAGAGAATCCAAACTGCCCTGAAAAAAGCGTTCCTCGGTTAAAACGGAAATCGCGCTGGCGCCGTGCGCGGCATAGTCCTTGGCCATCGACACTGGATCAAAGTCAGCGCGAATGAGCCCTTTCGACGGCGAGGCTTTCTTAATCTCGGCGATGATTCGCCGCGTGTTGCCAGTTAAAGTGCGTGCGAACCCTCGAGTCGGAACATTGAATAGCGGCCGGTCGCGTAAAGCTTCAAGCGACCTCTCGCGACGCCGCCGCTCGACGACGGCGCGCACATGCTCACCGATGTTGGCGAGAATCTCGGCCATGCAAAGCTACGCGGCGTTGGTCATTTCGACCAGCTGGGCAAGTTTCTGCCGCGCTTGGCCCGAATCGATGGACTCGGCAGCGAGCCGGATTCCGTCCTCGATCGTCGCGGCCTTACCGCTGACGCAGAGCGCAGCGCCGCTGTTGAGCAAAACCACATCTCGGGTCGAACCTTTCCCGCCTGCCAAGATACCCCGCACGATCACCGCGCTCTGTTCCGGATTGCCGCCGTGCAATTCTTCCAGACGGCAACGCTTCAAGCCAAATTGCTCCGGCTCGACACAGTATTCTTTCACCTCACCATCGCGCAGCTCGGCGACTTTCGTCGGACCGCACAGGGAAATTTCGTCGAGACCCTCCAACCCGTGTACCACCATCGCGCGCGCGCTCCCGAGGTTCTTGAGCACCCGCGCGATCACTCCCACCATCTCGCCGCTATAAATGCCGATCAGCTGGTGGGTTGCCATCGCCGGATTGGTGAGCGGACCTAAAATATTGAAGATCGTACGAATCCCGATATCGCGGCGCGGCTGCACCGCGTACTTCATCGCCTCATGAAGCAACGGCGCGAACAGAAATCCGATGCCGATCCTAGCGATGCACTGCTCGACCCGCTCCTTGGGCGCGTCGACTTTGACTCCCAAAGCGCCCAACACGTCGGCGCTGCCGGACTGGCTGGAGACCGATCGGTTGCCATGCTTGGCGACGTTAACGCCGGCGCCGGCTAAAACGAACGCCGCGGTCGTCGAGATGTTAAAAGTTCCTTTCTGATCGCCGCCCGTGCCGCAGGTATCGAGCACGGTTTTCGCTCCGATGTTCACCCGGTGTGCTTTCTCGCGCATCACGCGCGCCGCCCCGGTGATTTCTTCGACGGTTTCGCCTTTCATCCGCAGCGCGGTGAGAAAAGCCGCGACCTGGAGCGGCGAAGCTTCACCGGTCATGATTTGATTCATCACCTCAATCGTTTCCGCTTCGGAAAGATTGATTCGATTCACCAATTTCTCTATCGCTTCGCGAATAGTCATGCGGATTTTCTTGGGGTCATCTGCTCGCGACAAACGTCTTCGGAAAATTTTCCTTGCCGCGCAGCAATTCGGCGACCTTGTCCGCCTCATCGTGCGACGTATACTTGCCCACGCTCACGCGGTACCACGTCTTGCCACGATTTTGCACCTCGGTAACATACGCGTTGTAGCCCTTATTCTTGAGCCGATCAACAATCTGTTTCGCCGAGCGATCATCGGGGTAGGCGTTGACCTGCGCGCGCCAGGTTTTGCCTAGCTCCTTGGTATCACCAGGCGCAGAGTCGGTCTTCTTCGGGGCATTTTCCGCGAGCGCAACTTTTTCAACATTCTTCTCGGCCACTTTGGCAGGGAGCGCTTCGGGCTTTAGCGGAATGGTTTTTTCTTTGACTTCCTGCGCTGCGACTTTTTCCGCCGCCTTTGTCTCTTTGGGTTTTTCTTCCGCCAACGCTACCGTTCCGCCGACTGGAGGAAGAGAATCATTGAAGGTGATCTCATCTTTGGCTTGGGGCGTCGCCGCCGCGCTGGATTCCTGAGCGCCCGGTTTTACCGGAATCTTGACCAGCGGCTCTTCCCTTTTTACTAACTTTCTTTCTTCAATCCCTTTGCCGACAAAGATCCCAAGGATAAAGATCACCAGCGACGCCAGCGTGAACGCGCCGCCAAGGAGTACCATCTGACCGCGACTAAAGTAGAACCGATTTTCCTTGCCTCTGCGATTTTCCGCCATGAATCCTTCCTCGCGCCCCTGGGGCGATTTTTCAAATATCGACTTCCGGGCGGGCCGCCATTTTCATGGGCGCATCGACGCCCAGGATTTCCAGCCCCCGGCGAACGGTTTTCTGCACGCTTTCAATCAACAACAAGCGCGCTCGGCTCAACTCGGCATCCTCGGAAATCACCCGATGACGGTTATAGTAGCGATGGAATTCGCCCGCCAGATCCAACAGGTAAAAAACCACGCGATGCGGCTCGAGGTCGCGCACGCTTTCTTCCAAGACATCGTCGAACTGAATCATTTTGCGGATCAATTCGAGTTCCTCGGTGAGCTCCAGTCGCTCCACCGCGACTGCGCCGCGCTCGCCCAGCGCCACGCCGCTTTTTGCCGCTTGTTCGAAAATGCTGGCGACCCGCGCGTGCGCATATTGCACGTAGAACACCGGGTTCTCGCTGGACTGTTTCTTGGCAAGATCCAAGTCGAAGTCGAGATGGCTGTCCGATTTGCGCATCAAAAAAAAGAATCGCGCCGCGTCCCGCCCCACTTCTTCTAACACTTCTTCGAGCGCAACGAATTCGCCGGTGCGCTTGCCCATGCGCACCGGCTCGCCGCCGCGCGTGAGCTGAACCATTTGCACCAATACGACCCGCAGGAGATTCGGCTCATAACCGAGGCCCTCCAGCGCGGCCTTCAAGCGCGGCACGTAGCCGTGATGATCCGCGCCCCAGACATTGATCAGCTTGTCGAATTTGCGCTCAAGCTTGTTCCGATGATACGCGATATCACTGGCGAAATAAGTCAGCTCGCCGTCGCTTTTGACGACCGTGCGATCCTTGTCGTCGCCGAATTGCGTGGAGCGGTACCATTCGGCGCCGTCCTGGGCATAGAGCAAGCCGCGGGCTCGTAACAACTCCATCGACTGCGTGACCTCGCTTCGCTCGCGCATGGCCTTTTCGCTGAAGAACGAATCGAAGGTAATTCCGAAATCGCGCAGCTGCCCGCGGATCGTGTTCAGCAGCGCGTCACCGCCGTGCGCGCTGAAAAACTTCAGCGCTGTTTCGCGGTCGTGATTGAGATATTTGTCGCCGTACTGTCGTTTGATCTCGGCGGCAATCTCTTTGACGTAATCGCCCGGATAACCGCCTTCGGGAAAATCAGCTTTCTCACCGAATGCCTCGCGGTAGCGCGCCATGATGGAAAGCCCGAGGTTTTCCATCTGATTGCCGGCGTCGTTGACATAATATTCGCGCTCGACGTTAAAGCCTGTCGCCTCATGCAAGCGCGCCAGCACGTCGCCGATCACAGCGACGCGGCCGTGACCGACGTGCAACGGACCGGTGGGATTGACGCTGGCGAACTCGACCTGAACTCGTTCACCCTGGCCAAGATCGAGCCGCGCATTCTTTCCCGCTGCGACCTCGCGCAGTCGGGAGTAATAAAATTTTGGCGCGAAGGTGAAATTTAAAAATCCCGGTCCCGCGATTTCCTTGCGCCCAAGAACTCCGTCTGGGTCTTCGATGTTTTCGAGTATTTTCTCGGCGATCGCCCGCGGCGGCTTTTTCGCACTCTTCGCCCACAGCATGGCGACATTTGTCGCCAGGTCGCCGAACTCGCGCTGCTTCGGCGGCTCAAGAAGCAAAGGAGGGATCTCCGTTGAGTTGAGCGCTTCCCCTTCTGCCGTCTTCTCGACGGCGCGGGTCAGAAGCTCCCTAAGATGACTGCGCATTTCGATTCTTGATAATTCTATTCCGTACCGGTCGCGCGAACCGTTGCCGGACAGAAACTCTAGCAAAATATTGGGGAAACGATCGTTAAACTACTCTAACGTAATGATTTCCGCCGTGCAAACAAGTGTGCACAAGGGTTACAAAGGGCCGCTGGGCCAGGGAGGTTGCGGCGGCGGACAACGTCGGCGCTATTTTAACGACAAAAACTTGGCTGGCACCGTTTCCACAAGGAACAGCGGGCCGGCCTGGTGAAAGTGGATTCCCTCGCCGTGGGCGCCTCGCGCGTCAACGGCGATGATCGCCGGCGTGGGATCGTGCCGTCGAGCGACTGACTCGGCTTCCTCGGCGGAAACACTCAAGTGAACGTATTGCCGATCGCGCGGCTTGAGGCCGTCGCGGAGCATCGACGCCGCCAGGTCGCGCGCCGTGCCACAGTAAAGTTTGTCCGGCGGTTCCATCGTTTCCTCCCCGAGGTCAAGGGGGAACGAATGGCCGTACGTGGCGCGCACTTTATTTTCTTGCAGTTCGAATCGTTTCTTTTGCGAGTCGGTGACGACGGCGCGAATGTCATTTTCGGTTACGTCATAGAAGCGCTCTTCCACCAGCTCCACCAAGTCGCGCCAATCGACGAAACCGCGCTTGTCGAACACCAACGGATACTCCTTGGGCCGATGACGCAAAAGATAAGTGAGAAATCGCGAAATACGGTCCGGCGGCAGTCCTGCCATTGAGTTAAACACCCCGCTTCTGCCCGGTGATCACATCGTACACGTTGCAGGCGATGCCGGTGGCTTCGTAACCGTCCGTGCCGGTCGCCTGGGCGATCGAAAACATTTGATAGGCGAGCGCGACAAAAGGCATGGGCACTTCCATCTCGCGCGCCATATCGAGACCGAATCCGACGTCTTTCGGCATCCACGATTTACGCGGCTTGTATTTGCGGCTGACGACGATTTCCATGATGCGGTCGATGGCGACGGAGTCCTGCTGCGAGTTTTTCAGGATCGTGCGAAAAGTGTCTTCGGTCAAGCCACCCTTTTTGAGCCAAGAGCAAATCTCCGCCAAAGTTAAATGCGTCACCGCGGCGAACATCGCCATGGCGTTTTTTACCAGCTTGGCGTTGCCCAACTCGCCGACGTAGAGCACCTTGTTTCCCATGGCTTTAAACACCACCTGATGCTCATCGAAGACTGCTTTCGATCCCGAAAGCCACAGGGACAACGTCCCGGCCGCCGCCGCTTCTTCGACGCCGCCCGCCGAGCCGTCGACAACGGTCCAGCCTTTTTTCGAAAGCTCGGTATGGACGCCGACGATGGTCTTCTTGTCGATGCTGCTGAAGTCGATCCAAAGTTTCGCACCACTAGCCGCTTCGTGCAAACCGCCGGCGCCGAGGCCGACGGCGCGCACCGCTTCATTGTACGGCAGCATCGACAGCACAATTTCACAGGACTCGGCCACCGCTTTCGGCGACTCCTTGAAGACCGCCCCCTGACTTTCCAACCCCTTGGATTGCTCGCGGCGCAAGTCGTTGACAAGCAGTTTATTTCCCGCCTTGATCAAGTTGGCCGCCATGCCGCTACCCATGCCGCCCGTGCCGATGAATCCTAAAGTTTTCATTTTGCCTCCCATGGCTGAACTGAGAAATTATTGCGGTCAGTCGACGAGGCGAACTCCGGCGGGCCAAAAAACTAAAACGATGGTCTCGCCAATCGCCCGCGGCGTGTGCATGGATTTGGGATCTAAAAACACGACGTCGCCCTTTTCATACTCGCCGGTCTCGTCGGCAATCTTGCCTTTGAGCACCAGATAGAATTCGCCGCCGATATGCTCGTGCTTTACAAACGCGTTAGGCGAAGCGGCGGCGGCGATCCGGTAAAGCACCAACTCGCGCTGGCCTTCACGCGCGAGGCGCGACATCGACAGTCCGTTGCCGAAATCACGCCATTGGAGTCGCTTCAGCGCTGCTTCATCAAGCTCGAAGCGGAGAAAATCATTCAACGACCGATGCAACGCGCCTTCACGATTCTGATTCATCGGGGCCTTAATTATCACGACTAGGCGCCGAACAAAAGCACGGCCATACGCGAGCAAAGGCTATGTCACGTGTTCGCCCATTGAGATATTTTCCCAGGGATGTTGGCAACCTCACTCGGGGAACGCGGCAACGGCGATCGGCCCTGAAAACGATCTCAGATGCGGTGAAGCGAGTTAGCCATCGTCGGCCCTCGCCGCAGTTTACTTTGGAGCGGACGCGGCTGGAAACACCCAGGGCGAAACCGGCAATGGCACTAATTTTTCACCGGTCGTGATCTAACCAGTTGCGCTGTTTCCGGGATAATAAAATCCGAAGTGCCGCAGGCAACGAAGCCGATGCGTGGGTCGCATCGCGTAAATAAACTGCTTGATTACCGGTCAGAAGTTTAAACGGTAAGCACGGGCGCATCTGCACTGCGGCTGGACTCAGAGGGGTGAGAACCGGTCAATTCTGCAAGGCAAACGCTCAACACGGCCGCGGTGGAGCAGCCGTCAGGTTGATAGACAACCCGCGCCAGAGTCTGAGGTGGGGCCCAATGGTCGAAATTGTTGTTGCGGAAGATGGCAACGGTGCGGGTTCCCAAAGCAGAGGCCAGATGCATCGGGCCGCTGTCACATGTGACAAAGAGATCGCAATGCGAAACCATGGCGGCAAAATTTCTCGACGAGGATTCATAAACCAAAGGTTGAGTACCCAAGGCCTTCTTAAGAAAGCCGACCAGCCTGGTCTCTTCAGGCCCCACGAAAGTAACGACGTTGATGCCGCGCCGGTAAAGCGTCCTGATCAGCTCACAAAAATTGTCGATGGGCCATCGCTTTCCCCAGCTTTTCCTGCCTCCGACAAAAACGCCGACAACGGGAGCGCGATCCGCTGCGATCAAATCGTTGATTTTCTTTCTTCCATCCTCCTTTTCTCCGTGAGAAAGCACTAAGAAGGGAAGGTTTTCTTCGGCAGGCAAGCCAACGGCTCGCAATAGAGCGGGCAAGACGCTGTACTTGTTTCTCTCGGGCGGTCTGTCGATCCTGATGTTAAACCAACGATCCCATTCGCCACGCAAGCCGACGCGAAAGCGCGCCCCTGAAAATCCCACGATGAACGATCCCATGGCTGACTGGGAACAGCTAAGATCAATCGCGAAGTCGTAACGTATGGATCTGAGCTGTGCGAGCAAAACAAGGTAAGACCATGAAGCCTGAGGAAACCGCCGAGTAATGGTAAAATGATTGTCGATGGGAAGGTTCCGGAGAAGCGCTGAAGATATCCGCGAGCCGACAAAGTCGATCCGCGCGTCGGGAAAGCTTTTCCGGAACGCTGGGATCGCACCGGTCGCGAGGATGGAGTCGCCCATGCGCGAAGTCGCTCGCACGAGCAATATTCTCTCGATCTCTTCACATTGAAAATCGAGGCGCTTCTCTTTCGACTCGTTCGTCACCCAACGCATGACCGTTTTAGCGATGCGGCGAATTTTTTGATTGAGAGCGTAACGGAAATTCTTCGGCCGTGCCATCTTGTGTCACTACATCAGACGCGCTCTGAAAGCATCACCCCGCTATAAAACCGCAGCAAAGGCACCAGAAGTCGGCGGGCTTCCAACGCCAGCAGGAAGTATCGTGGCCTCGCGGAATCATCGGCATACTGTCTCGTCGACCCTCCATAAATTTTTAACGTTCCAAATCAGCGATAGCAATAGCAACTCCTTTTAAATCGATTATTTTTCGCGGCTCTCCATCGTCCAGTCGAAGCGAGATTTCCGTTTCTATAGCGAATCCAGCAGCTAATCGTTCATGACAGTCCGTTTTCAGAAATCTAAGTAGCTTGCTTGGCAAAAAACTAGAACAGCCCGCCGGATCGTCTCGGATCGCGCGCGGGCTGTTCGATCAAAAAAAGATGAATTGAGCCAGCTTCTATGCAACTGCCTCTTGTGGTCGTTGTTCGGCTCTCTGTCTGCGGCGCGCACGGCGGCCCTTTTTTGCACCGCCCTTGCTCGCTTCTTTTTCATTCTCTCCGCCGACGAGTTCGATTACGGACATTTGCGCCGCATCGCCGTGCCGGATGCCGATTTTTATAATGCGCGTATATCCACCGGGGCGATCCTTGAAACGCGGTCCGATGGTGTCGAACAATTTTCGCACGACCGTTTTGTCCTGGACGATGCTCAAAGCTTGGCGGCGCGCGTGCAAGCTGCCTCGCTTGCCGAGGGTGATGACCCGGTCGACCCAGCGGCGCAATTCCTTGGCTTTGGGATCGGTGGTTCGGATCTTTTCCTCGCGCAATAGCGCGGTGATGAGGTTTCGCATCAGCGCCCACCGGTGGGCGGAGTTGCGACTGAGTTGTCGTCCCGACTTAAGATGGCGCATGACTTAGACCGGCTCCTTCTCGGCGGCGCGTTTGCGCGCGTCGATCTCTTCGCGCGACGGAAAATGTTCGATTTTCATGCCCAGCTCGAGCCCCATTTCCTTGAGAATTTCCTTGATCTCGTTGAGCGATTTGTGGCCGAAATTCTTGGTCCGAAGCATTTCCTGCTCGCTCTTTTGCACGAGCTCGCCGATGTATTTGATATCGGCGTTTTGCAGGCAATTCTGTGAGCGCACGGAAAATTCGAGCTCATCGACGCTGCGAAACAGGTTTTCGTTTAATGGAATCGCCGGGCCGTCGTCTTTTTTCTCGGGGCGCGGCTCCTCCTGGAAGTTGACGAAGATGCTGACTTGATCCTGCAGGATCTTGGCGGCGTAAGCCATGGCGTCATCGGGCTTGACACTGCCATCCGTGTGCACTTCGAAGACTACACGGTCATAATCCGTGCGCTGGCCGACCCGCGCGTTGGCGACCGTGAAATTGACCTTTTGGATCGGCGAGAAAACCGCGTCGATAAAAATTGTGTCCACCGGTGCGCCTTCTTCTTTGTTGCGCTCCGCCGGCACGTAGCCGCGGCCGAGCTTGACCAAGAGTTCCATTTCAAGTTTGGCGTCGCGCGATAAGGTGGCGATCTTGTGATCAGGGTTTAAGACTTCGACGCTCGGCGGAGCGACGATGTCTTTGGCGTAAACGATGCCCGGCCCCTTGGCATCGATGCGCGCGGTCTGTTGTTCGCTTTCATTGAGCCGCAGGCGAATTTCTTTCAAGTTTAGAATGATATCGGCAACGTCTTCGGTCACGCCAGGCACGGTGGAAAATTCGTGCAAAATGCTTTTGATGCGCACCGCGACGATCGACGCGCCCATGAGCGATGACAGCATGATGCGGCGCAGTGAATTGCCGATGGTTTGGCCGAAGCCGCGCTCGAAGGGCTCGGCGTAAAACTTGCCATAGGTCGAGGTCAGAGTTTTCTCTTCTACCTCCAATTGCTTGGGTTTAATCAAATCCGTCCAATGTTTATACATTGTAGACATAGCCTCTCCCACATTCGAACTTTACTTCGAATATAATTCGACGATTAGCTTTTCATTGATGGGCATCGTGATATCGTTGCGCGACGGCAATATCTTGATCCGACCGCTGCAAGATTCCCGGTCCACTTCCGCCCAGTCGGGAATACCGCGACGTTGAGCGCCTTCCATGGCCGTCTGCACGCGCCCGAGTTGGCGACTCGGTTCTTTTACCGAAACCGTGTCGCCGACGCGCACGGTGTACGAAGGGATGTTCACCTTTTTGCCGTTGATAAGAATATGCCCGTGTCGAACCAAGGTTCGCGCCTCGGCCCGCGAGCTGGCAAAGCCAAGCCGGTAGGCGCAGTTATCGAGGCGGCGCTCCAGCAGCACCAGCAAGGTCTCGCCGGTGATGCCCCTGGTGCGCGAAGCTTCGGCAAAGGTGCGGCGAAACTGCTTTTCGAGCAGGCCGTACATGCGCTTCACCTTCTGCTTTTCCCTGAGCTGGATACTATACTCAGAAAACTTTTGCCGGCCTTGGCCGTGCTCGCCCGGAGGATAGTTTCGTCGTTCGATAGCGCATTTGTCCGTATAGCAGCGCTCCCCCTTGAGAAAGAGCTTCAAATTTTCGCGCCTGCAAAGCCGGCACACCGATTCCGTGTATCTAGCCAATCCGATTTCCTCCTCTAGTCGTCAAACCCTTCGTCGTTTCGGCGGACGACAGCCGTTATGCGGGATCGGCGTCACGTCCTTGATCAAGCTGATATTGATGCCCGCTGATTGCAGCGCGCGCAATGCCGACTCCCGTCCCGCGCCCGGACCGCGCACAAAGATCTGCACGCTGCGGAGGCCGTGATCCATCGCTTTTTTTGCCGCGCTGTCGGCCGCTTGTTGGGCGGCAAATGGGGTTCCTTTGCGCGATCCCTTAAACCCCATCGCGCCGGCGCTCGACCAAGAAATCACGTTGCCCTGATAGTCCGTAATCGTGACGATGGTGTTGTTGAAGGTCGAATGAATATGCACCACGCCCTCGGCGATGTTTTTCCGCCCACGTTTTTTTCGCGCAGCGCGCTCGCTCGCCTTTTGATCTGCCTGACCGTCAGTTTTTTGCTTCTCATCCGTAGCGTCTGCCATAAGCGACTCCTGTTAGCCCTTTGATGGCGCCGTCTTTTTACCGGCGACCGTTTTGCGCGGCCCTTTGCGGGTGCGCGCATTGGTATGGGTCCGTTGGCCTCGCGCCGGCAAGTTTTTGCGGTGGCGTTGGCCTCGATACGACCCCATGTCGAGGTGACGCTTGATATTGGAGGTGACCTCGCGCCGAAGATCGCCTTCTACCTTGTAAGCCTGCTCGATCACTTGACGAATCTTGGCGGTGTCGTCGTCGGTCAAATCGTCGCTTTTCAAATCCAACGAAATGCCGGCCTGAGTCAGGATGTCCCGTGACGAACTGCGGCCGATACCGTAAATATACGTCAGCGCAACTTCCATTCTCTTGCTCTTCGGCAGATCTACGCCTGCGATACGTGCCATATTTCTACTCCGTCTATTTTTTCAAACTGTAAGATCAACCTTGGCGCTGCTTGTGTTTGGTGTTCTCACACTGTATGCGCACCACCCCTTTGCGCCGAATCACTTTACACTTGCTACAGATCTTCTTTACCGATGCCCTGACCTTCACGACCTCACTCCTTCTTAGCGTTCGCGGAAAATAATGCGCCCACGCGCCAAGTCATAGGGCGACAGCTCGATCTTCACTTTGTCGCCCGGCAATATCTTGATGTAGTGCATGCGCATCTTGCCGGAAATATGGGCCAGCACCTTGTGCCCATTATCCAACTGCACGCGAAACATCGCGTTGGGCAGCGTCTCCAGCACCGTCCCGGTTACTTCGATGGCGTCTTCTTTTGGCATAGAAAACCCTGCCTACCGATTCTCCTCGCGACTAAAGTTGACTTAAAATATAAGGCCCGTCTTTGGTGATCGCCACCGAATGCTCGAAATGGGCGGCCAAACTACCATCTTTCGTCACCGCGGTCCAACCGTCTTCTTTGATCTCAACTTCGTAGCCGCCGGCGTTGACCATCGGCTCAATCGCCAAAACCATCCCCTCTTTCACCCGCAGCCCGCGGTCCGGTTCGCCATAATTCGGCACCGGCGGCTCTTCGTGTAACTTCTTACCGATGCCATGGCCAACGAAAGCTCGCACCACTGAGTAGCCGGCGCTTTCAGCAATTTGTTGAACGACCGAGCCCAAATCGCCCAATCGCTTGCCGTCGTGGAGCTGCTCGATGCCCTTGTACAGTGACTGCTCAGTGATCCCCATGAGCCGCTGGGCTTCGTCACTTACCCGGCCTACGCCTACGGTAATCGCGGAGTCGCCATAGTAACCTTCATAAATGACCCCGTAGTCGAGGCCAATGATATCGCCTTCACGCAACGCTCGGTTCGACGGAATACCGTGCACGATCTCCTCGTTTATCGAGGCGCACAAGCAACGCGGGTACACTCTCCCGGCAACGTTATATCCTTTGAACGCCGGTATCGCGCCCTTGCTTAACGTGAGTTCCTCGGCTAGAGCATCGAGCTCTAAAGTCGTCACGCCGGGCGCCACTCGTTCCTTTAGTGCCCGCAAGACTTCCGCGACGATCACATTCGCCCGCCTCATGATCTCGATTTCTCGAGCGGACTTAAGCGAGATCACTGGGCGAGTTCTCCCAGCGCCTTGCCGATTCGGGCGCGGATCGCATCGACCGTCCCAACGCCGTCGATCTCCCGCAGCAAGCCCTGTTGCCGATAATAATTCACCAAAGGTGCGGTTTGACTTTCATAAACCTTGAGCCGGTTGGCAATCGTTTCCTCGCGGTCGTCGTCGCGCTGGTAAAGCTCCCCACCGCAGCGGTCGCACACCCCCTCTTTCTTAGGAGGATTGAAAACCACATGCGCCAATGCGCCGCAGTTTCGACAGGTGCGCCGGCCGGCGAGTCTGTCAATAATCTCGCGCTGCGGCACTTGAACCGACAACACGCAATTTAAGCTCAGCCCCCGTTTTTTCAGGATCGCGTCTAAGCTCTCCGCCTGCGGGATCGTGCGCGGGAAGCCGTCCAGGATAAATCCCGGCTCGCAGTCCTTTTCCTTCAGCCTTTCGGCGACCAAATTGACGATCACACCGTCGGGCACCAACGCGCCGCGATTGATATATTGTGCCGCCTCCTTGCCCAACGGTGTTTGCTCGGCTACGGCTTTGCGCAGGATATCGCCCGTCGAAATTTGGCAGGCGGTAAATTTTTCCTGAAGGAGCTTTGCCTGGGTGCCCTTCCCTGCGCCTGGAGGACCCAGCAATACGATCCGCGCCGCCCCAGCCACCACTTAGCCCCTTCTTCCGCGCAACCGCCCCCGCTTCATGAACCCTTCATAGTTGCGGGTGATTAAATGGGTTTCCATCTGCGCGACAGTATCCAGGGCCACGCCGACGACGATCAAAAGCGCCGTCCCGCCGAAATAGAAGGGCACGTTGAACTGCCGCACCAATATGGTCGGCAACAGCGAAACGATACACAAATAGATCGCGCCGCTTAAAGTAATGCGCGACAGCACGCGCTCGATGTACTCGGCCGTTTTTTGCCCCGGACGTATGCCCGGAATATATCCACCGGCCTTCTTCATATTCTCGGCGACGTCGCTCGGATTAAAAACCACGGCGGTATAAAAGAACGCGAAAAAAATGATCAGAATCACGTACACCAAATCATGCAGCCAGCTTCCCGGCGCCAGCATGCCGGAGACGGTTTGCACCCATGGATGATTGGCGAATTGCGCCAAGGTCGCCGGAAAAATCAAGATCGACGATGCAAAGATCGGCGGGATTACGTTCGCCGTGTTGATCTTGAGCGGCAGATGCGAGGTCATGCCGCCATACATTTTGCGGCCAACCACCCGTTTGGCGTACTGCACTGGAATGCGCCGCTGCCCCCGCTCGACAAAGATAATGGCGCCGACGACGACGACGCTCAACGCGAGGATCACCAACGCCACCAGAGGTCCCAGCTCGCCTTCCCGCATGAACTGTAAAGTAGTGGTAATCGCCGACGGCAGCCGGGCGACGATACCAGCAAAAATGATTAGCGAAATACCGTTACCGATGCCGCGCTCGGTAATCTGCTCGCCAAGCCACATGATAAAAGCAGTGCCGGAAGACAGGGTGATCACTGTCATGAAACGAAACCCCCAACCGGGAGCCAACACCAAACCATGACCGCCTGGTCCTTGCGTCCCTTCCAGGCCGACGCTGATCATCATGCCTTGAATGATCGACAACACCACGGTGCCGTAGCGCGTATACTGAGTGATCTTGCGCCGCCCGATCTCGCCTTCCTTCGACAGTCGCTCCAAATAGGGAAACACCACGGTCAGCAACTGCAAGATGATCGACGCGCTGATATAAGGCATGATGCCCAGCGAAAAAACGGAGAATTGTTCCAGCGCGCCGCCGGAAAACAGGTTGAGAAAGCCAAAGAGAGTATTTTTTTGCTGATCGAAAAACGCCGCCATCGCCTGGCGATCAATGCCCGGCGTCGGCACATGAACCCCCAACCGATACACCGCCAGCATCGCCAGAGTGAAGAGCAGCCGGCGGCGCAGCTCGGGGATGCGTGAGGCGTTTTGAAACCCATTAAGCATGGCGCGAAATTAACTCCGCTTTGCCGCCCGCAGCTTCGATTTTTTCTTTTGCCGCAAGGGAAAACCCGTGAGCTCTAACGGTTAGCGCTTTCGATAGCGCGCCGTCCCCAAGAATCTTGACCAACCGGTTTTTACCCGCGATTAAACCATGTTGAGCTAAATTTTCCGGTGTCACCTCGCTTTCCTGAAGCGCTTCCAATTGCGCGAGATTCACCACCGACATTTGCACCCGGAAAGGATTGCGAAAACCGCGTTTGGGCAGGCGGCGTTGCAAAGGCATCTGACCGCCTTCAAACCCTGGCTGGACGTTACCGCCCGAGCGCGCACCTTGTCCTTTATGGCCACGGCACGAGGTCTTCCCGTGTCCGGAACCGTCGCCGCGACCGACGCGCTTGCGCTTTTTGTTCGAGCCCGGTGCCGGTTTTAATTCATCGAGTCTCATGTTTAACGAATCTCCGCTAAAACTTTGCCGCGCCGTTCAGCGATCTCTTCCGGCGCGCGTAGCTCGCGCAGGGCTTCGATCGTCGCCTTGACCATGTTATGCGGGTTATTGGAGCCGATGCACTTGGTCAAAACGTTTTGGATTCCGGAGGCCTCGACCACCGCGCGCACGCCACCGCCAGCGATCACACCGGTGCCCTCAGATGCCGGCTTGAGGATCACGTAGCCGGCGCCGTATCGGCCGATCACTTCAAACGGAATCGTGCCGTCCTTGACAGGCACGCGTATCAAGCTTTTCTTCGCTTGCTCTAAGCCCTTGCGGATCGCCTCCGGCACTTCGTTCGCCTTACCCATCCCGTAGCCAACCAGCGAGCGGCTGTCGCCGACGACAATGAGCGCGCTGAAGCTAAAGCGCCGACCGCCTTTGACGACCTTGGCCACCCGGCTGATGTGAACTACTTTTTCTTTGAGCTCTAAGCCCTGCGGATCAATCCGTTCCAAAGCCACCTCTCGTTTCGCGAGCTACCATCAAAATTCCAATCCGCCCTCGCGGGCGCCGTCGGCCAAAGCCTTTACGCGTCCGTGAAACAGAAAACCATTGCGGTCGAAAACGACTGTATTAATATTTTTTTCCTTGCACGCCTTGGCGAGCGCGAGCCCGACCTGTTTGGCCGCGCCAACCCCTTTGCTTTTTTCCTTCGCTTGGACGAGTTCGCCGGCGAGCGTCGACACCGATGCCAAGGTTTTTCCCTGCGCATCGGAGATCACTTGAGCATAAATATGTTTATGGCTACGAAACACGCAAACCCGCGGGCGCGCGTCCGTGCCCACGACGGTCTGGCGAACTCGCGCCTTGCGGCGTTGCCTTGCGATATCTCCTCGTTTATTCGCCATGTCTAATCCTCAACGCCTACTTCCCGCCGGCTGAACCCACCGCTTTACCGGCCTTGCGCTTGATAAACTCTTCACGATACTTGATGCCTTTGCCTTTGTACGGCTCGGGCGGCCTGAGCGCGCGAATTTTCGCGGCCGTCTCACCCAACAGCTGCCGATCGGCGCTGTTTAAGGTGATGATAATTTGGCGCTCGACCGACGCGGTCACTCCCAGCGGCAGCGGGAAAACCACCGGATGAGAATAACCCAAGGTCATGTGGATTTCCTGACCTTTGACTTCGGCACGGTAACCGACGCCGTTGATGTCGAGCACGCGATTGAATCCCTGGCTGACGCCCTGTGCCATGTTGGCGATCAGTTTGCGGGTAAGCCCGTGCAGGGCGCGAATCTTCCGATCTTCGGCCTGGCGCTCGACGCGCACCACGTTGCCGTCGACTTTGACATTGACGCCACCGGGAAGCGCGGCTTGCAGTTTGCCTTTCGGCCCTTCAAAGCGAACGCCGTCCGAGTCGACCGCAACCTTGACGCCCGTGGGAATCGTTACCGGTAATTTTCCGATGCGTGACACGTGTTACCTCGAATCAGACTACCACACAGAACAAAGAAGTTCCCCACCGATCTTTGCCTTCTGCGCTACCCGATCAACCAAAATGCCCTTCGGTGTCGAGAGCACATGAATCCCCAAACCTTTACGAACCGGCGCCAAATCGGTCGAGCCGACATATACCCGGCGCCCCGGTGAGCTCACGCGTTTCAAGCCCGATATGATCGGCCGATTCTCGCGGTCGAACTTGAGCTGGATGACGATTTCGTCGCCACCACCAATCGCAGCTTTGACTTTCTTTTGATCTTTTAGATAACCTTCCTCGATCAGAATTTTGACGATGTTCTCTTTCAAGCGCGACCACGGCACCGCGACTCTCTGGTGGCGCGCGCGCGAGGCGTTGCGGATGCGGGTCAGCAGATCTGCAATTGGATCGGTCATTCCCATAATTTCTCTCCCGAGCTTACCAGCTAGCTTTAATCAGTCCGGGAATATGTCCCTTGCGCGCGTGATCGCGCAGGCAAAGCCGGCACATCCGAAAGCGGCGATAAAAAGCCCGTGAACGGCCGCAAAGCGGACAGCGATGGTATTCCCGAACTTTGAACTTATTCGGCCTTTCAGCCTTAATTCGCAGACATGTCTTGGCCAATGGCAGTCTCCCTCTCTGCTAAGCGGCGAACGGTATGCCCATCAGCTTGAGCAGCGCTCGACCTTCCTGGTCCGTTTTCGCCGTGGTTGCGATCGTGATCGTCATCCCGCGCGTCTTTTCAACCTTGTCCGCGTGAATTTCCGGAAAAATGATCTGCTCGCGTAAGCCCATTGAATAGTTACCTCGGCCGTCAAACGAGCGGTCCGACACCCCTTTGAAATCGCGCACCCGCGGCAGCGCCACATGAATCAAGCGGTCGAGGAATTCGTACATGCGCTCGCGGCGCAGCGTGACCATGCAACCGATCGGCATGCCTTCGCGCAGCTTGAAATTAGCAATGGCCTTCTTTGCCCGTGTCACGACTGGTCTTTGGCCGGTAATTAATGTGACCTCGGCAACCGTGGAATCTATCGCCTTGGCATTCTGCGTGGCTTCGCCCACGCCGACATTCAAAGTGATCTTCTCCAGTCGCGGCACTTGCATGGAGTTCTTGTAGCTGAACTCCTTCATCATCGCGGGGACGACGTCGTTCTGATATTTCGTTTTCAATCGTGCCATAATCCTCGCATCACTAGTCCAAAGCTTCGTTGCAACGCCGGCAGATGCGGATTTTTTTTCCGTCGGCGAGGATCTTTCTCCCGACGCGCACCGGCGCGTTACATTTGTCACATAGGATCATGATATTGGAGGCATGGATGGCCGCCTCCTTTTCGACAATCCCACCGGGCTGTTGTGGACCGCGCGGCTTGGTATGCCGCTTGACGATATTGAGCCGTTCGATGATGACCGCGTCCTTGTCCAGCAGCACCCGGAGCACCTTGCCCGTCTTACCCCGCTCTTTGCCGCCGATCACCATGACGCTGTCGTTTTTACGAATCTGCACGAGCCACTTTTCCTCGACTTTCGACTAAATCACTTCCGGCGCGAGAGAAATAATCTTCATGAATTTCTTTGCCCTGAGCTCACGCGCCACGGGGCCGAAGATGCGCGTCCCAATCGGCTCCTTTTGATTGTCGATCAATACCGCCGAGTTGTTGTCGAACCGAATATAGGTACCGTCGGGTCGCCCCAGCTCCTTGGCCGTGCGCACCACAACGGCTTTCATCACATCGCCTTTTTTCACTTTGCCGTTCGGAATCGCCTCTTTAACGGAGACCACGATGATGTCGCCGATGGAGGCATATTTGCGTTTGCTGCCGCCCAAGACTTTGATGCACTGCACACGTCGGGCGCCGGAGTTGTCGGCCACATCTAATGTCGTTCGCATCTGGATCATGAATCAAACCTCAACCACCCTGGCGTCAGCCTACGCTTCCCGCCCCTTCGGACCCTTCTCGTGTCACCAGGCCGTGCTGCAGAATTTTACTGACCCGCCATCGCTTGTCCCGACTGAGCGGACGACACTCGACGATCAATACTCGATCGCCGATTCGACACTGATTCGTCTCGTCGTGCGCCTTGACATTGCTGCGCCGGCGCAGGATCTTTTTATATTTCGGATGGGTCACGGTCCGTTCTACGGTAACCACGACGGTCTTTTGCATACGGTCGCTGACCACGGTTCCGCTTCGTTCTTTTCTCAACCCGGGGCTGTTCATGGTCATCCTCTCTGACTCTGGGGTGTTTTTTCACGCAACACGGTTTCGACGCGGGCGAGGTCGCGCTTTGACTCTTTGAGCTTCATCGGATTCTCCAAGCGGCTGGTGGCGCGTTTAAGCTTCAAATGGCCGATTTCCTCGTGCAAAGACGCCCGTTTCTGAACCAAATCTTCGGTGCTCATCTCGCGCAACTCCTTAGCTTCCATGGGACACCTTCCCGCGCTGCACCGTGATTGTCGGGATCGATAGCTTATGCGCAGCTAAACGAAACGCTTCCTTGGCCAGAGTCCCCTCGACGCCTTCCATCTCGAAGAGAATGCGTCCCGGCTGGACCACGGCGACCCACATTTCCGGAGCTCCTTTACCTTTTCCCATACGAGTTTCCAGCGGCTTCTTGGTCAGGGGTTTATCGGGAAAAATGCGAATCCATACCTTGCCGCCGCGTTTGAGATAACGAGTGAGCGCGACGCGCGCCGCCTCGATCTCTCGCGCGCTCATCCAGCCGCGCCCGATCGCCTTGAGGCCAAAATCGCCAAACGCCAAAGTCGAGCCGCGATGCGCCGTCCCGCGACGGCGGCCTTTTTGCAATTTCCGATATTTTACTTTTTTGGGTTCTAACATTTTTGCTCACTGTCGATTCTTTGGCTCCAATGCCGGACGGGTCAGCCGCCCAACATCGCCTTCTGCTGCTCTTCTTCTTCAGTCAAAACCTCGCCTCTAAAAATCCAGACCTTAACGCCGATCACGCCGTAGGTGGTGCGCGCCTCGGCGAAGCCGTAACTGATATCAGCTCTGAGCGTATGCAGCGGCACGCGTCCTTCTCGATACCATTCGGTGCGGGCAATCTCGGAACCTCCCAACCGGCCGGCCGATTGGATTCTCACACCCTGCGCTCCCATCCGCATGGCGCGCGACACGCTTTCTTTCATGGCGCGGCGAAAAGCGACGCGGCGCTCTAATTGCAAGGCGACGTTTTCCGCGGCTAACTGGCCATCAAGATCCGGGCGCCTGACTTCGTGAATGTTGATGTAGGTTTCCCGCTTGGTGAGCTTGGTGATTTCCTCTTTGAGTTTTTCGATCTCCGCGCCTTTTTTGCCGATGACGATGCCGGGGCGCGCCGTGTGGATATTGATCTTTGCTTTGTTGGCCGCTCTTTCGATCTCGATGCGCGAGATTCCCGCGTGATAGAGCCGACTCTTCAAAAACTTCGTGATGCGAAAATCTTCATGAAGCAGCTTGGGATAATCGTGGCGCGCGAACCATTTTGAATCCCAGGACTCGATCACGCCGAGACGAAACAATTTGGGATGTGTTTTCTGACCCATCAGGCGCTAACTCCTCTCCTGAGCTTCATCGAGGACAATGGTCACATGGCTGAGCCGTTTGCGTACACGGGTCGCCCGCCCTTGAGCCCGTGAAGTAAAGCGCTTCCACATGCCAGCCTCGTCGACCTTCGCCTGCTTGATGAATAGGCGATCGACATCGACGCTCTGCGTGTTTTCGGCGTTTGCGACCGCGGTGCGCACGGTCTTCGCTACAATCCCTGCGGAGCGTTTGGGGGTGAACTTGAGAATGTTCAAGGCTTCCTCGACGCCCTTGCCGCGAATCTGATCCACCACCAGGCGAACCTTTCGCGGTGAGACTCGGATGAATTTTGTGATCGCGCGTGCTTCCATAATTTCGTTAACTCGGGCAAAGCGGTCAAACCCGATCTGCGTTTCCAAACGAGCTAGACTCCCCTCATCATGCTTTCGGTGCTGGTGCTGGCGCTGCTGCCGGCCGCGGCGCTGCTCCCGGCGCCGACACAGGGGCGCCGGTAGTTTCTTTGGCCTCGGCTTTTCGGTCACCCGAGTGAGCATAAAAAGTCCGCGTCGGGGCAAATTCGCCGAGCTTATGACCCACCATATTTTCGCTGACGAAAACCGGAATAAACTTCCTGCCGTTATGCACGCCGATGGTATATCCGACCATTTCCGGTGTCACCGTCGAACGCCGCGACCAAGTCCGAACGACTTGCTTTTGACGCGACGTATTCATCGCGAGAATTTTTTTTATCAAATGTTGGTCGACAAAAGGCCCCTTTTTGACCGAACGCGCCATCGCTACCTACCCTTTCTCCCTTGAACGATATATTTGTCCGAGCCGTGATTTTTTCTGGTTTTATAGCCTTTGGTCGGCTTGCCCCACGGCGTCATCGGATGATTTCCCTTGGATCTGCCTTCGCCGCCGCCATGCGGATGATCGACCGGATTTTTTGCGATGCCGCGGGTCGTCGGTCGAAAACCCAACCAGCGCGTTCTGCCTGCTTTGCCCCAGGAAATATTTTCCTGATCGGCGTTACCGACTTGGCCCACCGTCGCCCGACAATCGGCAAGGACATAACGCAACTCGCCCGAGGGAAGCTTCACCAATGCATAGGTGCCTTCCTTCGCCATCAGTTGGGCGCCCAGTCCGGCGCTGCGCACCAACTGTCCACCTTTGCCGATCTTGAGCTCGATGTTATGGATCACGGTGCCGACCGGAATGAATTTAAGCGGCATGGAATTACCCGGCTGAATATCGACATTGTCATCGCCGGCAATGACCGAACCTCCCACCTGCAAGCGCTCGGGCGCGAGAATGTAGCGCCGCTCGCCATCGGCATAACTGAGCAAAGCGATCCGCGCCGAACGATTTGGATCATATTCGATCGACTCGACCTTCGCCGGGACGTTAAACTTGTTACGTTTGAAATCGATCACGCGATACAGCCGCTTGTGACCGCCACCCCGGTGATCCGCGGTGATACGGCCGGTGTTGTTGCGCCCGCCACTATGATTAAGCCGCTCGCGCAAACCTTTTTCCGGCCGAGCCTTCGTGACCTCATCGAATGTCAGTCCGGTGCGAAAGCGCATGCCGGCAGAGGTCGGCTTGTAAGTCTTGATCGCCATTTGTTTGGTCTCTTTATTTTCCTATTTTCTAAGCGCCGCCGAAGAAGTCGATCTTGTCGCCCTCTTTAAGCGTCACGTAAGCCTTCTTCCAATCGGAGCGCCGTCCCATGTTTCGGCCGATGCGGCGCATCTTGCCCAAGTAGCGCGCCATGCGGACTTGCACGACTTTAACTTTAAAAAGCGTTTCCACCGCCTGTCTGACTTCGATCTTGTTAGCGTCGGGTCTCACCTTGAACAGAACCTGATTCGCGCTCTCGGTCAGCTGCGTACCTTTTTCCGAGATCAACGGCGCTCGAATGACATCTTGCGGGCTCTTCATGCCGCCCACCTCTCCTCCAACCGTCGCAGCGCTTGGTCAGTTAGAATTAGATGCTCGTAGCGCAACAAGTCGTAGACGTTCAAACCCTCGACGCGAAGCACTTTGACCTTCGGCAGATTGCGCGCGGAACGCTCGATCTTCGGATCCGGCTCGGAAATGACGATCAGCGCGCTCTCGACTTTGAGCTCCGCCAAAGCCTTGACCATGATCTTGGTCTTGGCGTCTTCAAGGTCAAACTTATCCACAACAATAATCTTGCCGTCGCGACTCTTAAGGCTGAGCGCCGAAAGCAAAGCCTCGCGCCGCGCCGTGCGCGGCATACGGTAGGAGTAATCTCGTGGTTGCGGGCCGAACACGGTGCCGCCGCCGACCCAGATCGGCGAGCGAATGCTGCCGGCCCGCGCACGTCCCGTGCCTTTTTGGCGCCACGGTTTTTTGCCGCCGCCGCTGACGAATCCCTTGGATTTCGTCGCCGCGCTGCCGGCGCGGCGATTGGCAAGCTGCATGACCACCGCTTGATGCAGCAAGTGAGAGCGCGCCTTGGCACCGAAGATCGACTCGTTAAGCGTCGGTTGTATGACGTGAACTTCCATTGTCCTTACCTTTTGATCGCCGGGCGCAGGATGACGACGCCGCGCTTTGCGCCGGGCACTGCGCCGCGCACCAGCAGCAAATTTTCCTCGGCGCGAATATCCACGACTTCCAGATTCTGCGTGGAGACTTGCTCATTGCCCCAATGGCCCGCCATTTTCTTGCCCTTGCGCACGCGACCGGGATAAGACCGGTTGCCGATCGAGCCACCGTGGCGAAAATACTCGTGCGTACCGTGCGAACCGGGAAAGCCGGCGAAAGACCAACGCTTGATGACGCCCGTAAAGCCGTGCCCCTTGGAAATCCCCGAAACATCGATGCGATCGCCGACTTTGAAGAGATCGCCGGCTTTGATCTCTTGACCAAGTTCGTAGGACGACACATCATCGACGCGGAATTCTTTGAGCACTTCGAAGGCGCCTTTGCCAGCTTTCGCCATATGACCCTGCGCCGCTTTGTTGACCCGCTGTGTCTTCTTGGTTCCGAAGCCGACCTGGAGTGCGTTGTAACCGTCCGTCGTCATCTGTTTCTTTTGCACCACGATGCATGGGCCGGTTTCAACCACCGTGGCCGGAATCAGATTGCCCTCGGCATTGTAGAACTGCGTCATGCCAATTTTTCTACCAATCAGTCCTGTCATATTGCCGTTCCGTTCAGTGCGATTGACCAGCTAACGTTTTCCGCCTCACTGGAGCTTGATCTCGACATCGACGCCAGCCGCAATATCGAGCTTGCCCAGCGCATCGATCGTTTGTTGCGTCGGCTCGAGAATATCGAGGAGCCGCTTGTGCGTGCGAATTTCGTACTGATCTCGGGATTTTTTGTCGACGTGAGGCGAACGATTGACGGTAAATCTCTCGATTCTCGTGGGCAGAGGAATCGGACCCGCCACCCGACCGCCAGTGCGCCTCACGGTCTCGACAATCTCGCCCACCGACTGATCCAGCACACGGTGGTCATAGGCTTTCAGCCGAATCCTAATCTTTTCGTTCATACATCATCATCCGACTTGCCATCAAACTTGGCGACAATTCCTTCAGCGACCGCCGCTGGAACCGGTTCATAATGGGAAAACTGCATCGTGTACGTCGCTCTTCCTTGGGTCATCGACCGCAGATCGGTCGCATAGCCGAACATTTGCGCCAACGGTACGCGCGCATCGATGGCCTGTGCGGCCGGACGGGTGTCCATGCCTAATACTTTGCCCCGGCGCGAACTCAGATCACCGATCACATCGCCCATAAACTCTTCAGGCACGACGACTTCCACGGACATGATCGGTTCGAGCAGCACCGGACTGGCCTTGCGGGTTGCCTGCTTAAACGCCATGGAGCCGGCGATCTTGAAAGCGATTTCAGAGGAGTCAACGTCATGGTAGCTGCCGTCAAACAAAGTAACTTTGACATCGACCACGGGATAACCCGCGAGCGCGCCGTTCTCGGTGGCCTCTTTGACGCCTTTCTCTACAGCGGAAATGTATTCCCTAGGGATCGAACCTCCCTTGACGGCGTCGACGAATTCGAAACCGCCACCTGGTTGCTGCGGCTCGACGGTAATCCAAACGTCGCCGTACTGGCCGCGGCCGCCGGTCTGGCGGACGAACCGGCCTTGCTGTTCAACTTTCTTGCGAATGGTTTCCTTGTATGCCACCTGCGGTCTGCCGACATTAGCGCCGACGTTGAACTCGCGAAGAAGGCGGTCAACGATGATCTCAAGATGCAGCTCGCCCATGCCGGAAATAATCGTTTGGCCGGTTTCTTCGTCGGTGCGGACTTTGAAGGACGGATCTTCGGCGGCGAGCTTTTGCAGCGATAAACCGAGCCTTTCCTGATCCGCCTTGCTTTTCGGTTCGATCGCAATCGAAATAACCGGGTCAGGAAAATCGATCGACTCCAAAACGATCGGTTTGTTTTCATCGCACAAGGTATCGCCCGTGGTCGACGTTTTTAACCCGACGGCGGCGGCGATATCACCGGCGTACACTTCTTTGATCTCCTCGCGCTTGTTGGCGTGCATCTTGAGCAAGCGGCCGATCCGTTCTCTTTTGCTTTTGGTGGAATTATAGACACTGGAGCCGGAAGTGAGCGTGCCGGAGTAAACACGGAAAAACGTCAGAGTGCCGACAAAAGGATCGGTCATGATCTTAAACGCAAGAGCGGAAAAGGGCGCGTCATCTTTCGCAGGCCGCTCTGCCGGCGTGGTGGTTCCCGGCTCAACCCCTTTAACCGGAGGAATATCCATCGGCGACGGCAGGTAGTCTACCACCGCGTCGAGCATCGGCTGAACGCCTTTGTTGCGAAACGCCGAGCCGCATAGCATCGGGACAATCCTAAGCGACAAAGTGCCGGCGCGAATCGCTTTGCGCAGCTCCGCTTCGCCGATCTCTTTGCCATCGAGATATTTAACCATTATGCCTTCGTCGCAATCGGCGGCGGCTTCGACGAGCTTTTCCCGGTATTCTTCGGCCTGCGTCTGCAGTGCTGACGGAATCGGCTCTTCGTGAAATTTGGCGCCAAGACTTTCGTCTTCCCACACCACCGCCTTCATGGTCACCAGATCGACGATACCGGTGAACTTTTCTTCCGCGCCGATCGGCAGCTGCAGTATCGCCGGGCGTGCTCCTAATCTGTCTTCGATCATTTTCGCCACGCGAAAGAAATCCGCGCCCAGGCGATCCATCTTGTTGACGAATGCCAAACGGGGCACGGCGTATTTGTCGGCCTGCCTCCACACGGTTTCGGTTTGCGGCTCGACGCCACCGACCGAACAAAATACCGCCACCGCGCCGTCCAGTACGCGCAGTGAGCGCTCCACCTCGATGGTGAAATCGACGTGCCCGGGAGTGTCAATAATATTGACTCGATGATCGCGCCAATGACAAGTGGTTGCCGCAGAAGTAATCGTGATGCCACGCTCCTGCTCCTGCACCATCCAATCCATGGTCGCGGTCCCCTCGTGCACTTCACCGATCTTATAATTAATCCCGGTGTAATACAGGATCCGCTCACTGGTCGTCGTTTTGCCCGCGTCAATGTGCGCCATAATCCCGATGTTGCGGGTCTTCTCTAGTGAAAAAGTTCGTGCCATTTGTCTCTGCGCGGAAAAAAAGGAGGCGGTCGGACCGCCTCCTTTTCTCGCATCATTCGCGCTATTACGTTACCAACGATAATGGGCGAAAGCCCGATTGGCCTCCGCCATTCGATGCGTGTCTTCCTTTTTTTTAATCGCCGTGCCGCGATTATTCGCCGCGTCGATCAACTCAGCGGCTAACTTTTCTTCCATTGATTTTTCCGCGCGCTCGCGCGCCGAGTCGATCAGCCAACGCATGCTCAACGAAAGACGTCGCTGCGGCCGCACTTCCACCGGCACCTGATACGTCGCGCCGCCGACGCGGCGGGAACGAACTTCGACCGTGGGACGGGCATTTTCAACGGCTCGCTTAAAGACGCCTAGGGCATCCTCTTTCGCCTTCGCCGTGACAATGTCCAACGAACGGTAGAAGATTGACTCCGCGACGCTTTTCTTGCCTCGGTTCATGATCGTGTTGACGAACTTGGCCACGACCTTGTCTCCGTACTTGGGGTCGGGCAAAATTTCTCGTTTTCGAACTTCGCCTTTGCGTGGCATGATATCCTACTTCGGTTTCTTGGCGCCGTATTTGGAGCGCCCCTGGCGGCGTTCTTGAACACCGATCGAATCCAAAGTTCCGCGCACAATGTGGTAACGGACGCCCGGCAGATCCTTCACGCGACCGCCGCGAATCAACACCACCGAGTGCTCCTGCAAATTATGCCCGACACCCGGAATGTAGGACGTTACCTCGATGCCGTTGGTCAGCCGCACGCGCGCGACTTTGCGCAACGCGGAATTGGGTTTTTTCGGCGTCGAGGTGTAGACGCGCGTGCATACGCCGCGCTTTTGCGGGCAACCCTGCAGCGCGGGTGCGGTATTTTTCGGTCGCTGTTTTTCGCGGCTATCGCGCACTAATTGGCTAATCGTCGGCATATCTTCTCATTCGCAATGTGAACCGGAAGTCTAGAGAACTGCTTGTTACTTGAATTTTCCAAGAGGAAATCCTGTTTTTAACAAAATAACCAACCCTTGTCAAAGCTCAAGCCTCCGCAGCTTCAGAAATCGACCCATTCGGTCCCTCGGGTTCGTCGATTTCAATTTCCGCTTTGGAATATTTCGACACGCCCGTGCCCGCCGGGATCAAACGTCCCATGATTACGTTTTCCTTTAAACCGCAAAGCAAGTCGACTTTCCCGTGAATCGCCGCCTCCGTAAGCACCTTGGTAGTTTCCTGGAACGATGCCGCCGAAATAAAGCTTTCCGTCGAAAGCGACGCTTTGGTGATGCCGAGCAGCAGCGGTTCCGCCACCGCCGGTTTGCCGCTTCCGCTGATGGCTTTTTGATTCTCCTCTTCGAAGCGCCATTTTTCGACTTGATCACCGATCAAGAATTCGGTGTCGCCGACCTCCTTGATACGCACCCGGCGGAGCATTTGGCGGACGATGACTTCGATGTGCTTATCGTTGATTCGCACGCCCTGCAAACGGTAAATTTCCTGCACTTCATCCACCAAATATTTGGCCAACGCTTTTTCACCGAGAATATTCAAGATGTCGTGCGGGTTGGATGAACCGTCCATCAGAGCTTCACCGGCTTTAATTCTATCGCCGTCGTGCACGCTGATATGTTTGCCCTTGGGGATCAAATATTCGCGCGGCTCGCCGACCTCGGGAGTGACGACGACTTTGCGCTTTCCCTTGGTGTCTTTGCCGAACGAAACGATGCCGTCGATTTCGGTAATGACCGCAAACTCTTTTGGTTTGCGCGCCTCGAAGAGTTCAGCGACACGAGGCAACCCGCCTGTGATGTCCTTCGTCTTGGTCGTCTCACGCGGCATCTTCGCCAAGGCGTCGCCCGCATACACGGTCTGGCCCTCTTGGACATTGATATGCACGCCCACCGGCAAGAGATAGCGCGCTTCCGCAGTAACCGAGAGGCGCGCGGTTTGTCCTCCGACATCTTTGATCGAGATACGCGGTCTTTTGTCGATGTCTTTCGAATCAGTGATGATCTTGGTTGACAAGCCGGTTCGCTCGTCGACCCGCTCTTCCATCGTCACGTTTTCGATGACGTCACCGAACTTGACGACGCCGCTGACCTCGGTGAGAATCGGTATCGTATAGGGATCCCATTCCGCCAAGAGCTCACCGGCTTTAATGCGGTTTCCATCTTTCTTTTTTAACTTGGCGCCGTAAACCACCGGATAACGTTCGCGCTCGCGCTCGCGACCCTTTTCACCTTCCGGATAATCGACGATCGCCACTTCACCATTGCGGTTCATGACCACGAGATCGCCGTCTTTGTTGGTCACGGTATTGATGTTGATGAACTTAATGAAGCCTTCGTTGCGTGACTCAAGGGTAGTTTGTTCGGCGCGCCGGCTGGCGGTACCGCCGATATGGAACGTGCGCATCGTCAGCTGCGTGCCGGGCTCGCCAATTGATTGCGCGGCGATCACGCCGACCGCCTCGCCCAAGTTGATCATGTGACCGCGGCCAAGATCGCGCCCGTAACACATGACGCAAACACCGCGGCGCGAAGCACAGGTCAACACTGAACGGATCCTGATCCGTTCTAAACCGGCATCGTCGATGCGCTGCACCAGCTCTTCGTTGATCTCCTGATTTGCCTTGACGATCACATCGCCGGTGAACGGGTCTTTGACATCTTCTAACGCCACCCGTCCGAGCACTCGGTCGCCGAGCGGCTCGATGATCTCGCCGCCCTCCATCAGTGGCGTCATCTCGATGCCGTCCATGGTGCCGCAATCTTCCTCGGCGATCACGGCATCTTGCGCGACATCCACGAGTCGGCGCGTGAGGTAGCCAGAATTCGCCGTCTTCAACGCCGTGTCGGCCAAGCCTTTGCGCGCGCCGTGGGTCGAGATGAAATATTGCAACACGGTCAATCCCTCGCGAAAATTCGCGGTGATCGGCGTCTCGATAATTTCCCCGGATGGTTTCGCCATCAAGCCACGCATACCGGCCAGCTGGCGAATCTGCTGAGCGCTGCCGCGGGCGCCGGAGTCCGCCATCATAAAGATCGGGTTGAAACTCGGCACCATCGTTTCACGACCTTGTTCGTCGGTGACTTTTTCCGATCCGAGGTCGCGCAGCATTTCGTCAGCGATCCGATCCGTTACCTCGGCCCAAATATCGACGACTTTATTGTATCGCTCGCCGTCGGTGATGAGTCCGTTCTTGTACTGTTCTTCGATCTCCCGCACATCATCATGAGCATTCTTGAGCAGCCCTTCTTTGCTCGGCGGGATGACCATATCTTTGATGGAAATAGATATCCCCGCCTTAGTCGCGTTTTCGTAACCAATATCTTTTAAGCGATCAGCGAGAATGACCGTCGCCTTATTGCCGGCCAATCGATAGCTGACATCAATGAGATTCGCCAACTCCTTTTTCTTCATCACGCGATTGACTTCTTTAAAAGGAATCACGGTGGGCACGACCTCGGAGAGCAATATCCTACCGACGGTGGTTTCCAAGCGTTCGCCATTAATTCTCACGGTGATCGGCGCTTGGATATCCATTTCACCTTGATCATAGGCGATCCGCACTTCGGTGGGATTGCTGAAAAGGCGTCCGCTGCCTTTGGCGTGCAATCGATCGCGCGTCATATAGTAAAGCCCCAAAACGATGTCTTGCGTCGGCACGATGATCGGCTTACCGTTGGCGGGCGAGAGAATATTATTGGTCGACATCATCAGCGCCCGTGCTTCGACTTGCGCTTCAACGGAGAGCGGCACATGCACTGCCATTTGATCGCCGTCGAAATCAGCGTTGTAGGCGGCGCATACGAGGGGATGAAGCTGGATTGCTTTGCCTTCAATCAGAATCGGCTCAAAGGCTTGAATGCCCAGCCGATGCAGCGTCGGCGCGCGGTTGAGCATGACCGGATGCTCGCGGATCACCTCGTCGAGAATATCCCAAACCTCGGGCAATTCGCGCTCGACCATCTTTTTGGCGCTCTTGATCGTTGTGACATGACCGCGTTCTTCAAGCTTGTTGTAGATGAACGGCTTGAACAGCTCGAGGGCCATTTTTTTCGGCAACCCACATTGATGCAAACGCAGCTCGGGTCCGACGACGATGACCGAACGACCCGAATAATCGACCCGTTTACCGAGCAGGTTTTGCCGGAAGCGGCCGGTCTTGCCTTTGAGCATATCGCTCAATGACTTGAGCGGCCGGCGATTTTGACCGGTGATCGCACGGCCCCGTCGCCCGTTGTCGAACAACGCATCCACGGCCTCCTGGAGCATGCGCTTTTCATTGCGAATGATCATATCGGGCGCGCTCAGCTCCATTAGCCGTTTGAGCCGGTTATTGCGATTGATGACGCGGCGATAGAGATCGTTCAAATCCGACGTAGCAAAACGACCGCCGTCCAACGGCACCAACGGACGGAGATCCGGAGGAATGACGGGAACCACTTCCATCACCATCCATTCCGGTCGATTGCCTGAAATCCGAAAAGCATTGATGACCTTTAAACGCTTGGCCATTTTTTTGCGGCGGACCTCCGAATTGGCGTCGCGCATTTCCTGGCGAAGGTCATCCGAAAGCTTGGGGATATCGATCGCCTTAAGTAATTTACGGACCGCCTCAGCACCCATTTCGGCGACAAATTTTCCGCCAAACTCTTCCACGGCCTTGCGATAGCGGGTTTCGGTCAAGAGCTCTTTGTACTGCAGGGGTGTTTCACCCGGATCGACAACGATATAAGATTCGAAATAGAGAACTTTCTCAATTTCCTTAAGCGACATGTCGAGCAGCGCGCCGATACGACTTGGTAAACTCTTTAAAAACCAGATGTGCACCACCGGTGTCGCTAATTCGATATGACCCATGCGTTCGCGGCGGACTTTGGACTGAATAACCTCGACGCCGCATTTCTCGCAGACCACGCCACGGTGGCGCATGCGTTTGTATTTGCCGCAATTGCATTCGTAGTCCTTGGTCGGTCCAAAAATCTTGGCACAGAACAATCCATCGCGCTCGGGCTTGAAGGTCCGATAGTTAATGGTTTCCGGCTTCTTGACTTCACCGTGCGACCAAGAGCGAATCTTCTCAGGTGACGCTACCGAAACTCTAATCGCGTTAAAACTTAGCGGATTCTTCGGCTTTTCAAATAAATTAAACAGATCTTCCATAATCGGATCACCTCCGGTTCAAGCAGCTGAACAACTGGGGTTAGCTATTTTTCTTCGACCAAATCGACATCCAAGCCCAAGCTCTGAAGTTCCTTGACCATGACGTTGAAAGACTCCGGCAATCCGGGCTCGAGTAGATTGTCGCCTTTGACGATCGCTTCATACATGCGCGTTCGACCAATGACATCGTCGGATTTAACCGTTAGCATTTCCTGCAGCGTATAAGCCGCGCCATAGGCCTCCAGTGCCCACACTTCCATTTCACCCAACCGCTGGCCACCGAACTGTGCTTTGCCGCCCAGCGGTTGCTGGGTTACAAGGGAGTACGGACCGGTTGAGCGAGCGTGAATCTTGTCGTCCACCAGATGGTGCAGCTTCATGATGTACATGACGCCCACCGTCACCTTGCCGTCAAACGGTTCGCCCGAGCGCCCGTCGTGGAGCGTTACCTGCCCCGTCGCCGGTAATCCCGCCTTTCTAAGCAGGTTGAAAATCTCTTCTTCTGCGGCGCCGTCAAACACGGGTGAAGCGATATGAACGCCTTCGCGGTACTTTTCCGCGAGCTTGAAAACGTCGGGGTCCTTGGCACCTTCGATCAACTCGTTTGCTTCTTTGGTGTTGAGAAAATCTTTTAGTCGGCGCCGCAGAGCGTCCCCGTCACCGTGATGCACTTGCAGCAATTCATCGATCTGGTGCCCCAGACTGCGCGCCGCCCAGCCCAAATGGGCCTCGAGAATCTGGCCGACGTTCATGCGCGAAGGAACGCCAAGCGGATTCAACACGACATCGACCGGCGTGCCATCTTCGAGATAAGGCATATCCTCTTCGGGCAGTATCCGGGAAATGACACCTTTATTGCCGTGACGGCCAGCCATCTTATCGCCGACCTGGAGCTTGCGCTTGATCGCGACAAATACTTTGACCATCTTGATGACGCCCGGAGGAAGCTCATCGCCGCCTTTGAGTTTCTCAATCTTGTCTTCAAAAACCCGTTTGATCAAACTGACCTGGCCCGTCGTGCTGTCGATGATCCTGCCGAGCTCGGTTTCCACCGATTCGTTGTCAACGCGGATTTCGCTCCAATAGGCCATCGGCAGCTGATCGAGATCTTCTTCGGTTAATTCCTGACCCTTGTTGAGCAGCACTTTTCGGCTATCATCGCTGATTCTCCCGGCCAACCGCCGCCCGACGAGAAGTCTTTTCAGCCGTCTGAGAGCGCCGTCTTGAAGAATTCGTATTTCGTCGTGCTGATCCTTCCTCAGCCGGGCGACCTCCTCGTCCTCAATGATTTTGCTGCGCTCATCCTTGCCGAGGCCTTTGCGCGAGAAAATGCGCACGTTGATCACCGTGCCTTCAACACCCGGCGGCACGCGCAATGACGTGTCGCGCACTTCGCCGGCTTTCTCGCCGAAAATCGCCCGCAGCAATTTCTCTTCGGGCGATAACTGAGTTTCACCCTTTGGGGTGATTTTGCCGACTAAAATATCGCCGGGCTTTACTTCGGCGCCGATGCGAATAATGCCGCTTTCATCGAGATTCATCAGCGCTTCATCACCGACGTTCGGAATATCCCGGGTGATTTCCTCTGGCCCGAGCTTAGTATCGCGCGACACGCATTCGAATTCTTCGATGTGGATCGATGTATAGATGTCTTCTTTAACTACTCGCTCGCTGATCAGAATCGAATCTTCGAAGTTATACCCGCCCCAGGGCATGAGCGCGACGACCACGTTGCGACCCAGAGCGAGTTCACCCATTTCGGTCGATGGCCCGTCGGCGATGACATCGCCGGCTCTCACCTGATCGCCGACCAAGATAATTGGTCGCTGATTGATACACGTGTTCTGGTTCGAGCGCTGATATTTGACGAGATTATAAATATCGACCCCGGTATCTCTGGGACCGGATGACTTATCAGCCTTGATCACGATTCGCGTCGAGTCCACGCTTTCCACGACACCATCGCGTCGCGCCACCACGGTGACGCCCGAATCACGCGCCACGGTCTTTTCCATCCCGGTGCCCACGAGTGGCGCCTCGGTTCTAAGTAACGGCACCGCTTGGCGTTGCATGTTGGAGCCCATTAATGCGCGGTTCGCGTCGTCGTTCTCTAGGAATGGAATCAGCGAAGCCGCCACGCTCACTAGTTGGTTGGGCGACACGTCCATGAAGTTAATCTCTTCGGGACGCGCCATGACAAACTCGCCGCCTTTACGCGCGGAAACCAAGTCCACGGTAAAATTGCCGCGGCCATCAATGGAGGCATTGGCCTGAGCGATGACATGATCCTCTTCTTCCAACGCAGAGAGATAACGGATGCGATCCGTCACCCGGCCGTTTTCCACTTCGCGATAGGGCGTTTCGATAAAGCCAAAGTCATTGACGCGGGCATAGGTCGTCAAGGACGCAATCAAGCCGATGTTGGGACCTTCCGGCGTCTCGATAGGACAGACACGGCCGTAATGAGTCGGATGCACGTCGCGGACCTCGAAGCCGGCTCGCTCACGTGTCAAACCGCCGGGCCCTAATGCCGAGAGTCGCCGTTTATGGGTGATTTCGGAGAGCGGATTGGTCTGATCCATGAATTGAGACAACTGACTCGAGCCGAAGAATTCCTTCAGCGCCGCTGAAACCGGCTTGTAGTTGATCAATTCCTGCGGCATCAAAGTTTCGATATCCTGCAGGCTCATTTTTTCTTTGATCGCCCGCTCCATGCGCACCAATCCCACACGGAAGTGGTTTTCCACCAGCTCACCAACCGCGCGTACGCGGCGATTGCCCAGGTGATCGATGTCGTCCACCGACCCATTGCCGTTCTTGAGCTCCATTAGGTAGCGCACGACTTCGAGGATATCTTCCTTGCGCAGGGTTCCTTGTTCCAGAGGGACGTTGAGCTTCAAGCGGTGATTGAGCTTAAGCCGACCCACCTTGGACAGATCGTAACGGTCGGGGTTAAAAAACAAGTTGTTAAAAAAGTTGGTCGCCGACTCGACTGTCGGTGGGTCGCCCGGGCGCAAACGACGATAGATTTCGAGGATCGCATCTTGGGGGGACTTAATGCGATCTTGGAGCAAAGTGTTACGCAAATAGGCGCCGACGCTGGACTCATCGATGAACAACACATCGATTTGATGGATTCCTTTGTCCCGAATGAGGTCGAGTTTTTCCTGGGTAATCTCATGATTGCATTCGACCAGCACTTCCTTGCTCTGCGGATCGATGATGTCGTGGGCGGCGACCCGACCTAGAATGTCTTCCCAAATCACGGGAACCTGCTTCATTTTGGCCGTTTCCATCTGCCGCAGGATCGGCCGGGTAAATTTTTTGCCTTCCTTGACGATAATGTCATTGGATTTAGGATCGCGCACGTCCGCGCTCACCTTGGCGTTCAGCAGATGACTGGGATTGAATACGACTGCCGGCTTGCGTCCGTCAAAAACCACGGTGTCGCTCTTGTAATAGTAGTTAAGCAAGTCTTCCGTGGTCATGCCGAGCGCACGCAACAGCACGGTGGCGTGAAACTTACGCCGCCGATCGATGCGCACATAAAGAATGTCACGCGGATCAAATTCGAGATCTACCCATGAGCCCCGGTAAGGAATCACGCGTGCCGAATAAAGCAGCTTGCCGCTGGCATGCGTTTTTCCTTTATCGTGCTCGAAGAAAACTCCCGGAGAGCGGTGCAGCTGACTGACGATCACCCGCTCGGTGCCGTTGATCATGAAAGTCCCATTGATGGTCATCAGGGGAATTTCACCAAAATAGACTTCCTGCTCCTTGACGTTTTTGATACTCCGCGACCCGGTCTGCTGGTCGACATCCCACAGCACGAGCTGAACTGTGACCTTTAACGGCGCGGCGAAGGTCATGCCGCGTTGATGACATTCTTCCACGTCGTATTTGGGTTCGCCGAGGGAAAAGCTGACAAACTCCAGCGACGCGGTCTCGTTAAAATCCTTGATCGGAAAAACGGATTTAAAAACTTCCTGCAAACCCATATTCTGGCGCTCCATCGGCGCCGCATCCTTTTGCAGAAATAACTCATACGAGTTCTTTTGAATTTCAATTAAATAAGGAAGATCGATAATTTTTCGGATCCTGCCGAAGCTTCGGCGAAATCGCAAATTATTGGCAACTTGAAATGCCATGGACACTCCTCTGTCGAACTTGCGGGCAACAATCCATCAAGGCAAATTCATCAGGACGCACCAGCGCGCGCGGTTTACTTGATTTCAACTTTCGCGCCCTGCTCTTCGAGCTTTTTCTTAATACTTTCTGCTTCGGCTTTAGCCACCGCCTCTTTGACTGGCTTAGGGGCGCCGTCGACGAGGTCCTTCGCCTCTTTCAGCCCGAGACCGGTCAGTTCACGCACGACTTTAATGACTTGAATTTTCTTTTCGCCGGCCTCGGCAAGAATGACATTGAATTCGGTCTGTTCCTCAGCCGCTGCGGCCGCCGGTCCCGCAGCCGCGGCGACCGCCATCGGAGCGGCCGCGCTCACGCCAAGCTCTTCTTCCAATTCTTTGACGAGCGCCGCAGCATCCATCAAACTCATGTTTTTAATAAAATCCTTAACCTGTTCTTTGGACACGCCTTCCATAAAATCGTTTCCCCCCTTTGATTAATTATACAAAAATCCGCTATTCAAACTTGGCTTTCCGCACCGATTCGAGCAATCGCACCACTCTAGCTCCAGGCTCTTGAATGAGCCGCACGAGCTGTATTGCTGGAGCATTGATCATCGCCAGCAACCTTGCCTGGAGTTCAGGCTTGCTCGGCATTTGAGACAAGACCTTAACCCCGGCGGAGTCCATGAACCGACCTTCAAAGACCCCGCCTTTAATCTTCAGTTTGTCATTATCATCCCCGAACTTGATCAACGCTTTGGATAAAACCACCGGGTCGTCGTAGGCAAACACCCAACCGTTTGGCCCTTCCAGGAGTTTTTCCAAGTCGCCGAATGCGGTGCCGTCGAGCGCGCGCTGCACTAGGGTATTCTTGATCACTTGGTATTCGCCCGAAGCGTCGCGGATTTCCCGGCGCAGCCGAGTCATCTGAGCTACGCTCAGTCCACGATACTCGGTAACGATTGCCATTTTGGCCGTCTTTAGCCGCTGATGGACGGCGTCAACAGTTTCGGATTTTTCGCCATGACTGGCGCGGACAACTTGCGCTTCCGACATTCTCTTCTCCCTAAGGTCGAGACACGGTGATACGACTATCGATTCATCTTCAAATGCAGCGAGCCTACGCCGCCATGGCGCGAATTTGCGCGAGATCGATTTTAATTCCTGGACCCATCGTCGTAGCAACCGTCACGCCCTTGACGTAATTACCTTTAGCCGAAGCCGGCTTCGCGCGCAGAATGGAATTCAACACTGCTTTCGCATTGTCGATGAGCTGCTCAGCGCCGAAGGAGGCTTTGCCGACCGGCACATGAACGATGCCGGCCTTATCGACTCGGAATTCCAACTTGCCCGCTTTGATTTCTTTGACCGCTTTGCCGATATCCATGGCCACCGTGCCGGTTTTTGGGTTCGGCATAAGGCCGCGCGGCCCGAGAATTTTACCGATGCGCCCCACCGCACCCATCATGTCGGGCGTGGCAACCGCCTTATCAAAATCCAACCAGCCTTCGCTGATCTTTTTGATCAGCTCGTCACTGCCGACAAAATCCGCGCCCGCGTCTTGCGCTTCCTTTTCCTTGTCACCTTTAGCAAACGCAAGAACGCGCACGCTCTTTCCCATGCCGTGCGGTAATGTCACGGTGCCGCGAATGTTCTGATCGGCCTGGCGGGGATCGACACCCAGCCGAATCGCCATCTCGACGGTCTCATCAAACTTGGCGCGAGCGGTTTCCTTCGCCAAGCGCAAACTGTCTTCCAGTAAATAGCGCTGGCTGCGATCGATTTTTTCCAGCGCGGCACGATAAGTCTTACCGTTTCCACTCATGGTCGTCCCCTCATCGAACATCTCGAACCTATAGCGCTCATCGTCTTTTCACAGTCCGTGCACGGCAGCCCCGAGGCATTAGCCTTCGACTTCCAAACCCAAGCTACGCGCGGTACCCTCGATTGATTTTTCTGCGGCGGCAACGTCTTTGGCCGTTAGATCTTTAAGCTTCAACTCGGCGATTTGCCTGACTTGGGCGCGTGTGACTTTACCTACCGTGGTTTTCCCCGCTTCTGGCGATCCTTTTTCCAGGCCAGCGGCTTTTTTGAGCAACACCGAAGCCGGCGGAGTCTTGGTGACGAACGTGAACGAGCGATCGGCGTAGACGGTAATAATCACCGGGGTGATCATCCCCTGCTGCGCCTGCGTCGCGGCGTTAAAAGATTTGCAGAACTCCATGATATTGACACCACGTTGACCCAGCGCCGGTCCTTCGATCCTTGTGACTAATTGCGTTCAACCTGAACAAACTCAAGCTCCACCGGCGTCGCCCGTCCAAAAATACTGATCAAAACTCTGAGCTTGCCTTTGTCGGGCTTGACCTCTTCAACCACGCCATTGAAATCGGCGAACGGACCATCGACCACCTTGACGTTCTCACCGACGGAGAACAAAACCCTGGGCTTGGGCTTGATCGCCCCTTCTTCCATCTGCTGGGTAATCGCTCGCACCTCTTCGTCACTGACCGGCGGCGGATTCGTGCTGCCACCGACAAACCCGGTGACCTTGGGAGTTTCCTTGATCACGTGCCACGTGTCATCGTTCAATTCCATCTGAACCAGAATGTAGCCCGGAAAAAATTTGCGAGATGAAGTTTTTTTCTTGCCCTTGACCAGTTCGACGACTTTTTCGACTGGCACCAAAACCTCGCCAAAATAATCTTGCTTGCCCAGCGCCCTAATTCGCTCCTCAAGCGCCGCCTTGGCCTTTTGTTCGTAACCCGAAAAGGTGTGAACGATGTACCACTGTTTCGCCATAAAGTAGCGCCTAAAGGATCAACCGATGACGGCCTGAATCGCCTTCGTCAAAGCTAAGTCCACTGCGGCCAAATACAAAGAAATGAGTATCACCACGATAATTACCAGCAGCGTCGCTGCATAGGTTTCCTTACGCGAGGGCCAATAAACCTTTTTCAGCTCCTGCCACGATTCCTTGAAAAATTCTGCGCCATGCCGCGCGCCGTCCTGGATTTGTTGAATCCAATCCCCCATGAGACACCAAAATCTAACGAGATGGCGGGTCAGGCAGGACTCGAACCTGCAACAACCGGATTTGGAGTCCGGCGCTCTACCAATTGGAGCTACTGACCCCTGTATCTCTGTTAGACTTTAACCTCGCGATGCAGGGTGTGGGCCCGGCAAGAAGCACAAAACTTCTTGAGAGACAGTTTGTCCGTGGTTTTCTTTCGGTTTTTTGTCGAAGTATAATTTTTGCGCTTACATTGGTCGCAAGCAAATCCTACGATTTCCCGCATAGCTGCAACCTCCCTTGGCCGCAATACCCGTTACTGAATAATCTTTGTAACCACTCCTGCGCCGACGGTCCGGCCACCTTCACGAATAGCGAATTTTAACCCATCATCCATGGCGACAGGCGTGATCAACTCGATTTCTACGTTGATGTTGTCGCCGGGCATGACCATCTCCGTACCTTCAGGCAACTTCACGACCCCCGTCACGTCGGTCGTGCGGAAAAAGAATTGCGGCCGATAACCATTGAAAAAAGGTGTATGCCGGCCGCCTTCTTCTTTGGTCAGAACATAAGCCTCGGCGTTGAATCTACTGTGCGGCGTAATGCTGCCCGGCTTGGCCAAAACCTGGCCACGCTCTACATCCTCTCGCTTGGTACCACGAAGCAGGACACCGATATTGTCGCCCGCCTGCCCCTCATCCAGCAGTTTTCGGAACATTTCCACGCCGGTGGCCACGGTCTTTTGCGTTGCTTTGAAGCCGACAATTTCGATTTCCTCGCCTACCTTGACGATACCGCGCTCCACACGCCCGGTAACAACCGTGCCGCGTCCGCTGATCGTAAAAACATCCTCGACCGGCATGAGAAAAGGCCTGTCGATGTCGCGCACGGGTTCTTGAATAAAGGAATCTACTGCATCCATGAGTTTTAAGATCGCGCCTTCCCCCATTTCGGATGTGTCGCCTTCAAGCGCTTTCAGTGCACTGCCAATGACGATGGGAGTATCGTCACCGGGAAATTTGTATTTCGAGAGCAGCTCGCGGACTTCAAGCTCGACAAGCTCTAAGAGTTCTTTGTCATCGACCATGTCGGCCTTGTTAAGGAAGACGACGATTGCCGGCACGCCGACCTGGCGCGCCAATAAGATATGTTCGCGTGTCTGAGGCATCGGACCGTCAGCCGCTGAGACAACCAGAATCGCCCCGTCCATCTGCGCCGCACCGGTAATCATATTCTTGACGTAGTCGGCATGGCCTGGACAGTCGACATGAGCGTAATGACGTTTATCGGTCTCGTACTCAACATGGGCGATATTGATCGTGACGCCGCGCTCTCTTTCTTCAGGCGCTTTGTCGATCTGATCGTAGGCAAGAAACTTTGCCTTACCCGATTTTTCCAAAACTTTTGTAATCGCGGCGGTTAGAGTTGTTTTCCCATGATCGACGTGACCGATTGTTCCGATATTAAGATGTGGTTTTTTGCGCTCAAACTTCTGCTTGCTCATCTCATCCTCCTAGTGATTTTCCAGTGATTCATTTCGCAAAATCTAAAAATCTTAACCCGCAATTTTCAAGGTCTGGGCTAAGCCCAGGAGCGGGATCGAACCGCCGACCTCGTCCTTACCAAGGACGTGCTCTACCGACTGAGCTACCTGGGCATATCATTCGACGGCTTACAGAATTCATTTCTCTTGCTGGGAACGGCAGCTCTGGCCGCGTACTCACAATCAACAAAAAGACAAATGGAGCGGGAAACGGGACTCGAACCCGCGACCCCAAGCTTGGAAGGCTTGCGCTCTACCAACTGAGCTATTCCCGCATACGATATCTGGTGGAGAGGGAAGGATTCGAACCTTCGTAGGCAATCGCCGGCAGATTTACAGTCTGCTCCCTTTGGCCACTCGGGAACCTCTCCCTTATTTCCCTTCACCCCAGTTTGAACCTTTTAATAGCGAATGTAGTACAGGTTGTATCAAAGCTCCAGATTTCCTGGCTGGAGCTGGCGATAGGACTTGAACCTACAACCTGCTGATTACAAATCAGCTGCTCTACCGTTGAGCTACGCCAGCTTAGCTTTTATCAACGCAATAAAGCGCCAGCGCAGATAGCCAAAATCAACCGTCAGGACGGCAACTGAATGGAATATTTTGGTTGTTCACCGAACTATCAGCACGAACGCCGTACACCCTAAGGCGAGACGAGGCCTCAGGGCATATTCCCCTTTTGTAAACAGGTATTTAAAGCACCTTCAGCGAACCATGTCAACAGCCGTGGTGTTAAATCGCAAAAATTCTCACAATCTACCCTGTTCTTCGTCTCTCACTAGGTCGATTGGTGGTCGAGATTTCGTTTCTGGCGGAAAAGCTCGTATAGAAACACTGCTCCAGCCACCGCCACGTTAAGAGATTCGACCTTACCAAGCATTGGAATCGAAACCAAAAAGTCACACTCCTGTAAATTAACCGGGCGAACCCCCTTGCCTTCACTTCCTAAGATTATCGCGAGCCGTGATGGAAACGTTTTGTCATACACGCACTCCTGACTTGCCTCGTTTAGACCCACTATCCAAAATCCACGCCTCTTAAGCTCCAAAATCACCCGTCTGAGATTAGTCGCTTTGATAACGTTTACATGGTAAACGGCGCCTGCGGAAGCTTTCACCACCAACGGGGTCACCTGTACGGACCGATCTTTGGGAATGATGATGTACCGAATCCCAACCGCTTCCGCAGCTCGCAACAGCGCGCCGAAGTTCCGCGGATCGGTTAAACTATCGAGGATCAAGATCCACTCCGAATTCAAAGACCCGGATATCTTTTCCAGCAACGCCTCAAACGGCAAGTAGCGATACGCTTCAATTTTTGCCACTACTCCCTGGTGCCTTTGACCGCCCGCCAGCCGATCGAGAACCGCGCGCGGCACTGCGGTGACGCGCAGCTTAAGGCGCGCCGCTTCCTGGCTAATCTGACGTAATGCGCCGCGATCGGATGACTCGGAAATTAAAATTTCCAAAATATCTTTGGCGGAAGCGCGGAGTTTTTCCAGAACCGGATTTACGCCGAAGACCGAGTTTTCGTTATCCGACATCGGTTGACGTTGTTTTTTCACGAGAGGATTTTACAAAACATGAATCACCGGTTAACATGCCGCTACGTGAAGCGAAAGATCCTTTTCCGTTATCTCATTTCCGAAGTTGTCCCGCCCTTTTTACTTGGACTGTTAGCTTTCACTTCGGTTTTGTTGATCGGCCGCATGCTGAAGCTCATCGAATTGGTTGTCACCCGCGGCGTCCCGCTGTTGCAGATCGGCAAACTCTTCTCGTTGATTCTCCCGACTTTTCTGGAGATGACCGTGCCGATGGCTTTTCTACTGGCGATACTCTTGGGACTAGGTCGAATGTCCAACGACCAAGAACTCCTGGCGATGAAAGCGTCGGGAGTCAGCCCGACGCAGATACTTTGGCCTGTCGCTGCACTCGCGTTGGCGATCGCGATAGCAACTCTATCATTGACGATGTTTGTCCGCCCGGCCGCGAACTTTGCACTAAAAAAGGAACTTTACAACATCGCCAAAACCCGGGTCGGGACCGCGCTCAAGGAAAAAGTATTCAACGATGACTTTCCCAAAATCTTAATTTACGTAGAGGAAATCGTTCCCCCAGGAAATACGGCTCAGGGAGTGTTAATCGTCGATCGACGGGACAAAGTGCGGGAAGATGTTATTCTAGGGAAAGTCGCGCGGATTTCGACCGACGAAGAAACGAATAGCTTGGGACTCCGGCTTTTCGATGGGACGATTTACGAACGCGAAACGAACCGGCCCGGATTTAGTCAAACTCGATTTAATATTTACGATTTCAAACTCGATCTTGATGATCTCATTGGCCCCGTTCAGCAGAAAGAATCGGGTCCCAAAGAAATGATGTTGTCGGAGCTGCTTTCTACCATCGCGGCGAAGCAGAGTCACGGAACTAAAACCATCGCCGAAAGAATGGAGTTGCAACAGAGGGTCTCATTCGGTTTCGTGCCCCTTTTGTTTTGCCTGCTCGGTGTATCGTTAGCTCTCATCCCCCGTACTGCGCGAACTAATAGATCATGGGGGTTCACGCTCTGCCTTTTCTGGCTAATGACTTATTATTCTTTGCTGTCACTCGGCAAGGCACTTGGTGACAAAAGTATTCTCCACCCCATACCGGCGCTCTGGCTGCCCAACGTCGTCGTGGGCGGGATCGGAGCGCATTTCTTCAAGCATGCGCTGCGCGAATCGCCGCTATCACTGCCAAAAGCGCTCGAGCGTGCCGCTGCGTCGGCAGGTTGGTTTTGGCGCGGTCTCAAGAGAAATCCTAACTGAGAGCCAGCATGGTAAATAGAATCCCATTTAAATTTCTTCCTGTTGCGGGAATTCTAGACCGCTATGTAGCGGCCGGTTTCGTCCGAATTTTTTTCATCAGCTTGACAGTGATCACGTTGCTCTACGTCACGGTGGATTTTTTTGAGCGCATCGGAACACTGCTTGACGCCGGAGCGTCGATCTCGACAGTTGTGCGCTATTTTTTTTACAAGGCGCCCCTTTTGATCTCCCGCGTGATTGGATTCGCGACTCTTTTCTCGACCCTACTTGCTCTTGGAACACTAGCCCGATCCCACGAAATCACCGCGATCCGTGCCGGCGGCATCACCGTGCAGAGGATTGCCTTACCGCTATTGATCCTCTCGGTCATCATCTGCGCCCTCACTTTCATTTGGAACGAAACCCTGGTGCCCGTTTTCGCGCATAACGCGCAGAGCATTTACACGACGGAAATCAAGAATAAACAGCAACAGAGTCTTTTGGGAACTCACGATATTTGGATTCGCGGGGAAAGCAGCTTTATCAACGTGGACAATTTTGACGTTCGAACGAGCACGCTCGAGAAGGTCACCGTTTTTCTGCTTAACCGCGATTTCAGTCTGCGCGGGCTTGTGGAAATTCCGAAAGCTCAATGGACCCCAAGTGGTTGGAAGATCGTTGAAGCAACAGAATGGAGTTTATTGCCAGATGGAAAACTGGTTCGGCGGGAAACCTCACCGGTCCTGCCGATCTCTGAAACGCCGGAAGACCTCAAGCTACTGGCCCGCGACGCCGAAGAATTTACTTATTTCGACCTACAGAAACAGATTGCCGATATGAAAAGCAAAGGCATTGATACCGCCTATTATGAAGTCGATCTCCAAACCAAACTCGCTCTCCCATTCGTCTCCCCGTTAATGGTTTTGCTCGCGATTCCATTCGCGCTCAAGCGACAGATGAGTGGGAGCCTGTCACTGAGTTTCGGCATCGCCATGGTTATCGGCTTCGGGTACTGGGTCTTGACCGCCTTTTGTCTATCGCTCGGCCATAGCGGCGCGATACCGTCGCTCATATCGGCGTGGATCCCGAACGGCATTTTTGCCATGATCGGCTTGTTCTTTTTCACGGCGGAAGAATGACCATCGGAGCACAGATTGCGCGGTAAACGACGCATAATGCGCGGCAATTCAACTTCTCGCAATCGAAAATGATTCGACTGCAAAAACATCAAATAGGAGGCGCTGCTGCTTGATCATCAGTGCACCGGCCTTGGCGATCAGCAGGTACTTGGCGAGAAAACTCGAGTTTGCAAAAGGAGTTGCGGCGGCGTCTTAACGCTTGGAGTACTGCGGCCGTTTTCGTGCCTTGTGGCGCCCGTATTTTTTGCGTTCGACCGCCCGCGGATCGCGGGTTACAAACCCGGCTTTTTTTAGCGGCGCGCGAAGATCGGGGTTGACTTGCATCAAGGCACGAGTGATCCCGTGGCGAATGGCACCCGCCTGCCCCGAATTTCCACCCCCGACAACGTTCACGTCGATATCGAAGCTTTCGCCGGTTTGTGTCACGTCGAAGGGTTGGAGCACGACCATGCGAGCAGTTTCCCGGCCGAAATACTCTTGTAACGACCTCTCATTGATCGTGATTTTACCTTTGCCTGCTTTGAGAAAAACTCGCGCAACGGAGGTTTTTCTGCGCCCGGTCGCTGTAAAAACTTTTTCCGCCATCGATTATTACTCCTAGGATGCGAGAGCCAGAGGTTGTGGCTTTTGCGCGTCGTGGGGGTGCTCCGGACCGGCATAAACCTTAAGTTTGGTCACCAATTTCCGACTCAACCGGTTCTTTGGCAGCATTCCTTTTACCGCAAGCCTAATCAGGTCTTCAGGTTTCTTTTCGAGCATTTGTGCCGCCGTTCTTTCGCGAATGCCCCCCGGATATTCGGTGTGCCGAAAATAAACTTTCTGCTCTAGTTTTGTGCCCGTAAGCTTCACGCTTCGGGCGTTGACAACGATTACAAAGTCACCGGTATCCTGGTTGGGTGTAAACGTCGGTTTGTGTTTGCCGCGCAGAACCTTTGCAATTTCCGTCGCCATCCGCCCGAGAACTTTTCCCTGAGCATCGATCACGTACCAGCGCCGCTGCGACAGTGCTTCTTCCTTTTTCATTAACTCAAACTCCAGCGAATCAATTCTCTTACACCGTGTCCAGGAGCGGTAATGGCGGGGCCGACGAGACTCGAACTCGCGACCTCCGGCGTGACAGGCCGGCGTTCTAACCAACTGAACTACGACCCCGATATCAACTTGTCATACTAACCGCACCCTGTGGTGGGCGGTACAGGATTTGAACCTGTGACCCCCGGCTTGTAAGGCCGATGCTCTCCCGCTGAGCTAACCGCCCTTCCGTATAACATCCGCCCTTGAGGAGCCGAGGATTTATATATTTAACATGACGCGGCTCAATCACGCGTCGCCAGTCCCGGAAACTTCTCGTTGTGGCAATTGCCCGAAATTGCCTGGAGATAAACTTCTGCAAAAGAAAAAATTTTCAACATTCACAACAAAACGCTCTGCATCGGCTACCGTTTGGCCAGCGAGCAATGCGATTTTATAACAGCAGCAATGCCGGGTGTCAAACCACCCGGCATTGCTGCGCCGAATTCAGGAGTTCACTGTGGCAAAATTTCAGGAGCGGGAACGTCATCAACCTTCTCCGCGTAAGGAGGAGGTTCATCTTTAGATTGAGTGTCGACAGACGGATTTCTGAATAGACGATCTGGATCATCGATGACCAGAGCTTTTTTCAGGACCTGATCCATATGGGACACTAATTCCAACTCAACCGTCTTGAGAACCGTGGCTGGGATTTCCTCGATATCCTTTTCGTTCTCCGCCGGAATCAAGACTTTCTTTATGCCGGCGCGGTGCGCGGCCAAAATCTTTTCCTTCAGCCCACCGATAGGCAGCACCGTTCCTCTCAGAGTAATCTCGCCTGTCATTGCTAAATCATTATGAACGGGAATTTTCATCAGTGCCGAAACCAGCGACGTCGCCATTGTGATTCCCGCAGATGGGCCGTCTTTCGGGATGGCGCCCTCTGGCACGTGGATATGCACGTCTAGCTTCTGATAAAAATCCTTTTCCAGACCTAACTCAGCGCCCCGAGAACGAACATAGCTCATCGCCGCTTGTGCCGACTCTTGCATCACGTCGCCTAGTTTTCCGGTGATGATCAACTGCCCTTTGCCCGGCATGATTGTTACTTCAGTGGCTAAAAGCTCACCCCCCAACTCAGTCCAAGCCAAACCTGTGGTAACGCCGATTTTAACTTCATTCTCCGCTTTCCCGTAGCGAAACTTAATCGCGCCGAGATACTTATGCAGACTCTTCGAGCCGACCTGCATGTGGGCGTTACGATCCTTGCGCACGACTTCCACGGCAACCTTACGACAAATCGAAGCGAGTTCTCGCTCTAGATTGCGAACCCCTGCCTCCTTTGTGTAATGCCGAATGACACCGAGAATCGCATTATCGGTAAAAGCCAGATTTTCCGCCGTGAGCCCGTTCGACTCTTTCTGCTTCTCGACAAGATATTTTTTCGCAATGCTGAGCTTTTCGAGCTCGGTGTAACCTGCAATCCGGATGATTTCCATTCGATCTTGCAACGGGCGGGGAATTCGATCCAGCGTATTGGCCGTGGTAATGAACATGACCTTCGATAGATCGTAGTCAAGATCAAGATAATGATCGTTAAAGGAGGTGTTTTGCTCCGGGTCCAAAACTTCGAGGAGAGCGGAGGATGGATCGCCGCGAAAATCGGTCGACATCTTGTCGATCTCGTCCATTAGAAACACCGGGTTGCTCGAACCCGCTTTTTTCATCGACTGAATGATTTTTCCCGGTAACGCGCCGATGTAAGTGCGCCGGTGGCCGCGGATTTCGGCCTCGTCACGTACACCTCCAAGCGAAACTCTAACAAACTTCCGTCCCGTCGCCCGCGCAATCGATCGACCCAGCGAAGTCTTGCCGACCCCTGGCGGACCCACCAAACAGAGAATCGGGCCCTTTATTTTGCCCACCAAGCTTTGAACGGCCAGGTATTCCAAGATCCGCTCTTTGACCTTTTCCAGACCATAGTGATCATCTTCGAGGACACGCTCAGCTTCATTTATATCGAGCTTGTCATCGGTAAACTCATTCCACGGCAGGCTAACGATCCAGTCGATGTAGTTGCGTACCACGGTGGCTTCCGCCGACATGGGCGACATCATCTTGAGCTTTTTTAGCTCTTTCTCAACCTTATCCTTGGCCTCAGCGGAAAGCTTTTTCTGTTTCAATTTTTCTTCGATTTCCTGAATTTCATTCTTAAACTCGTCTTTCTCCCCGAGTTCTTTCTGAATCGCCCGCATTTGCTCGTTCAAATAGTATTCCTTCTGCGAGCGCTCCATCTGTTTTTTGACGCGCGAACGTATGCGTCGTTCAACCTCGAGAATTTCAATCTCCGCGCGCATATGACCGAGCACCTTTTCCAAACGCTCAGCCGCATTTACCGTCTCGAGCAGGTTCTGACGGTCTTCAAGCTTAATCCCCAGATGCGCTACGATCGTGTCCGCCAACCGTCCCGGCTCATCAATGGACGATACTGACATAACCATCTCAGGAGGAATCTTTTTCTTAAGCTTGACATAATTTTCGAACGTGGTGTGAACTTCGCGCACTAGCGCTTCGATCTCCGTGTTTCGTTCGACAAGTTCGGGGGCGTCTTCGACATCGACTAGAAAAAACTCCGGATTTGATATAAATTGCGCCACCCGCGCACGTCTTTTACCTTCAATTAGAACCTTCACGGTGCCGTCGGGTAGCTTGAGCATCTGAACGACCGAGCCCAAGGTTCCGATTTTGTAGATATCTTCTTCAGTCGGATCGTTGGTCTTTGCATCCTTCTGTGACGAAAGAAAGATCAGGCTCTGCTTTTGAGTGGCTTCTTCCAAGGCCTTGATGGACCGCTGGCGGCCAACAAATAGCGGAACAACCATGTGCGGAAAAACAATGATGTCCCTAAGCGGAAGTAGGGGCACCCGGGCTGGGCCCCCGGGTTGTTCTCTGTCATCCTTTTTATCTTTATCGTTTCTAAATAGCATTACGGTCCCTCCTAAGCGCTCTCTGCAGCCTTGGTGTATACCACAATCGGAGGTTCATGTTTTTCCACGACGTCCTCCGAGACGACGACTTCTTTGATATTCGGCTGGGAGGGCATGTCGTACATGATATCCAACATGATATTTTCCATGATCGCTCGTAGTCCGCGCGCGCCAGATTTCCGCTTCGTGGCGTCACGAGCGATGGCTCGTAGCGCCTCTTCGGTGAACTTCAGGTGCACGGACTCCATGTCAAATAGCTTCGAGTACTGTTTGGTTAAAGCGTTCCGGGGTTCTTTTAGGATGCGCACTAAAGCGGATTCATCCAACTCTTCAAGCGTTGCGATGACTGGCAAGCGACCGATGAACTCCGGAATCAGTCCAAACTTTAATAGATCCTCGGTCTGCACGTCGTGCAACAGCTCGGTTGGTCGACGACCGTTCTTGTCTTCCAGTTGGCCGCCAAACCCCATTCGTTTGCGTCCTGTGCGTTTACGGATGATGTCATCTAAGCCAACAAAGGCGCCGCCACAGATAAAGAGAATATTGGTAGTATCAACCTGGAGAAATTCTTGTTGAGGATGTTTTCTTCCACCCTTCGGAGGCACGCTCGCCATAGTCCCTTCAATAATTTTCAACAGCGCTTGCTGAACCCCTTCGCCGGATACGTCCCGAGTGATCGATGGGTTATCCGACTTACGGGAAATTTTATCGATTTCGTCTATGTAGACAATGCCCCGTTGCGCTTTTTCAACATCGTAGTCAGCGGCTTGAAGCAAGTTTAGGATTATATTTTCTACGTCCTCACCGACGTAGCCCGCCTCAGTCAAGCTCGTCGCATCGGCGATGGTAAAAGGAACTTGCAGGAATCGAGCCAAGGTTTGCGCTAATAATGTCTTGCCCGAACCGGTCGGCCCAAGTAACAATATATTACTCTTTTGCAGCTCTACGTCGCCGGTTACCAACTGGCTATCAATGCGCTTGTAGTGATTATGGACCGCCACCGCGAGAATTTTCTTAGCGCGTTCCTGGCCGATCACATACTGGTCAAGGACTCTTTTGATTTCGACCGGCTTCGGCACGTTCGACGATGAACTAATATTCTCATCGTGATCGACCTCCTCGGCAATGATGTCGTTGCATAGATCGATGCACTCATCACAGATGTAAACGGTCGGACCGGCAATTAGCTTACGAACCTCGTCTTGGCTCTTTCCGCAGAACGAGCAGACAAGATTTCCCGATCCGTGCTCACCATGCTTTGCCATAGAACCCCCGGTTAACTCACCGCTACTTCTTTATCGTACCTTCAGGTCGGATTGCCATCACATCGTCAACCAAGCCATACTCCTGCGCTTGTTTGCCGGTCATGAACATATCGCGATCCGTGTCTTTCTCGATTTTCTTCAAGCTCTGCCCGGTATGCTTCATCAATATATTATTCAATTCTTCGCGCATCCGGAGAATTTCACGCGCTTGAATATCCACGTCGGCCGCCTGCCCCTGAAAACCACCGAGCGGCTGATGGATCATGATGCGAGAATGCGGCAGAGCGAACCGCTTCGCTTTGGTACCGGCGGCCAGCAAAACGGCGCCCATACTAGCGGCTTGACCGACGCATACAGTTGAAATTTGTGGTCGGATATATTGCATCGTGTCATAGATCGCTAAACCTGCAGTCACCGAGCCGCCCGGACTATTGATGTAAAAGAAAATATCGCGCTCGGGATCTTCAGATTCTAGAAAGAGAAACTGCGCGGTAATCACATTGGCGACCTCGTCGGTCACGACGGAGCCGAGAAAGACAATTCGATCTTTTAGGAGACGCGAATAAATATCATAAGCTCGTTCACCACGGCCGGTTTGCTCGACCACGATGGGGATGAAACTCATATGTAGGTAAACCCCTTGACCACTAGCTGTATTCTAACTTTTTTCAGCCTGCTCATCAACCTTAGAAACAAGCGGATCGACAGAAATAGGCGGATCGACTTCTTTGATCTGCGCACGCTCCAATAAGAATCCAACCGTGCGATCGAATACGATTTGCGCGCGCAAGTCATCGCGCGCTTCCGATCGCGCATAGATTTCACGCAGGGTTTTCGCGCGATCACCCGCCGCGCGCGCCAAGCTATCGACTCGATCCTGAACATCTTTATCGGTGATTTCAATTTTTTCCAGCTCGGCGATCTTTTCCACCAACAGCGTCGCTTGAACTTGGCGCATGGCGCGACCCTCAAGGGTCTTTCTGACTTCTTCTAGCGGCGGTGCAGTCGCATCGGGATCGCGTTGCGCTGCGCTCTGATTTTGATAGCGCTCCATTAAGTATCGGGTTTGACGCTCGACCATCGACGGCGGAATCGAGAATGAGTGCGTTTCAATCAAACGGCTGACGATTTTTTCTTTTAGCTCTTCTTTCTGATAGTGCTCAAGTTCTTCTCCTAAGCGCGTCCGGATGCGTCCTTTTAATTCGTCGAGCGATGCGCACTCGCCGTGATCCTTGGCGAACTCATCATCGAGCACAGGCAAAACTTTTTGCTTGATCTCACGAACGACAATTGAAAAATCGACGCTTTTAGCGGCGATCTCTTTGTTCGGATAGTTCTCAGGATAATTGACCGCCACGGTTTGGTGCTCACCTAGTTTGAGGCCGACAATTGCATCCTCGAATTGCGGTAGCGCTCGGCCTGAGCCGACCTCAAGCGTATAGTTTTCACCCTTGGCGCCGGAGAATGGCTTGCCGGCGATCGTACCTTCGAAGTCGAGCGTGACAAAATCGCCCTTTTCGACGACCTCTCGGCCTTCGACCGGCTCCAGACGAGCGTGACCTTCCTGCAACCGATGAAGCGCCTCTTCGACCTGAGCATCGGTCACCGAGATTCTTACCTTCTCGACCGCCATGCCAAGATAATCTTTGGCTTCAAATTCCGGCTTTACTTCAAAAATCGCGGAGAAAGAAAACGGCGCCGCTTCATCAAGATCGTTGGCTTCCACTTCCGGGCGCGAAACGACCTGCAAGCCACGCTCCTTGACGATCCCATCCAAAGACTCCTCGACGAGATGGGACTTGACTTCGCCTTTCACCTCGTCGCCATAGAGCCCTTGCAACACGCTGCGTGGAATTTTACCGCTGCGAAATCCCTTGACGCGAACCCGTTGGCTGAGATTTTTGTAGGCGCGAGAAAACTCGCCGGCGACGGTCTCGGCGGGAAGCTCGACGCGGACTTTGCGCTGCACTGGACTTATTTCATCGATGTCGATTTTCATAGTCACTTCTGACGGCGAACACGTTCATTGATCGATCCATCTGAGCAGTGTGTCGGGTGACCGGTGATTCGATTGAGCAAATGAGCAGTGTTCTAACAACCAGCCTTTCTATCGAGGTGATTCACGAACTTTTTGCTAGGATGAGATGGTGCGAGAGGGGGGAGTCGAACCCCCACGGTTGCCCGCTAGATCCTAAGTCTAGTGCGTCTGCCAGTTCCGCCACTCTCGCCGAGCCAAAATTGAGCAAAAAACTCTTAAGTTCCGCCGACTCGAACTGCAGAGTAAAAACTACCCACCGTTATGTCAAGCGCTGTTCAGCGGTGCATGCGCCGAGCTGCGCAACGAGCCATCGGTTGCGAATTTGTGATCGAATTTAACGCGACTACCAAACGCCGCAACGCGTCTTGATAAGCCTCGGCCAGAAACTCGCAACATAATTCGACCCGGAATCCAAGAACTTCAAAGGTCTCTCGAAGTGCTTTTTTAATTTCTGCACAATGTGGCAGATTAAAGGCTCACGGTCGAAGCGCAGCAGGAATTTTGGCGTGCCTACCCGCGAACTCCGCTGAGGTATAGGTGCGAAGCGCTATGGTTGGGCGAAAGCAAAACTATCCGGAGAGCTGGAAAGGCCGAAAGCGTGAACTCACTTGGCCTGACAATCGGCGCAAGGACAGAGAGACCTCAAGTAGCTAAAGGTATAGATACCCGTGCTATGACCGTCATGCCAATGCATCTCGACTGCATAATTTCCAACCGCGCGGATTTCGTCCAGACTGGCATCAGGGATGTCGAGGAATCGTCGCTGCGCCCCATGTCCCTGGCAAAGCGCGCAGGGACAATAGCCGCGCAGATAGGTTTCCTCATATTCTCCGACGTGTCCGTCATCCCAAGTGATGCGCACGACGCTGCGGGATTTAATATGGTTAATTTCCGTTGGAAATGGCGTTGCCATGACGTGATCAGAGCTCGATCAACCCGTCGCCGACCGCCGTCATGAAGCCGACTTTAGCGCGGTTGACCAAATAAGTGCGCGGCCCGACATCCTGTCGGTCAATTAACGTCGCGTCCGTCACCGGCAGAAACTGGCTCTTTTCCATCAATAAGTCGTGCAAAGCACTGCCCGGCAGCAAATGCACATTGCCGTGCAGAAGATACGGTCCGACACTGAATAAAGTCTTGCTTCGATCCTTTTGCACGTAAAAAGCGCCCATTTCCGCTCGTGCTACGCGACCTTCCGAACTCAGATCAGCTATTAAAAATACTTCTTGCATATAAATCACGTATTCATCGGCACCAACCGATACCGGTTTTCGGTTAAACATCTCTAGAGTTGCATTCTTAACAGAGAAAACCTCCTCGCCTTGGCGGACGATCAGAAAATTGCTTAGCCGATCCTGATTGGTTGCCAGCACACCACGCACGACGGCCGCCTGGAGATAAACCTCCAGGTGCATCGTGTAGGTGAATCCTTCGTTTGGGGCCATGTGCAATTCGAGCTAGCAAACGAAACCGCAAGGAAGCTTTCGGCGAATTTCTTTCGTAATTATCGCATCGCGGCACTGCATTAACAATAGAAACTTCTCGCGCGCCTGACATGAAAAGCACATCGCGACGACGGCGTATCGCATGGAGGAAAGATTTGGTGGGCCGCCGGAGACTCGAACTCCGGACCCGCTGATTAAGAGTCAGCTGCTCTACCAACTGAGCTAGCGGCCCGACACATCCCGACACATAGAGAAGGATGAAGGCGGAAGGCAAAAGGATAAGGGAGACTCATCCTTTATACTCCATCCTTTGAGTTTTCAAATGGGGTGAGTGAAGGGACTTGAACCCTCAACCCCTGGGACCACAACCCAGTGCTCTAACCAATTGAGCTACACTCACCGTAACAAACGACGCTGGCGCGCCAGAAGGGATTCGAACCCCTGACCTACGGCTTAGAAGGCCGTTGCTCTATCCAACTGAGCTACTGGCGCAATAAAGCCGCAGTGAGCAGAAAGCAGTAAACCGCCGTTTCCGACGGATCACTGATAACTGCGCACCGCGAACCGATCTGGTCGGGGCGAGAAGATTCGAACTTCCGACCCCCTGCGCCCAAGGCAGGTGCGCTACCAGGCTGCGCTACGCCCCGTCAATTGACTGACCAGCGGTCATTCTACACGTGACCTGTCTGAAATCAAGTTTGTTTCAGCCCCGCAATCAGAGCTGGAAAAGCTTCGGCAAGGCGCTTGAGCGCCTTGCCGCGATGACTCACCGTTGCTTTCGCTTCCCGATCGATTTCAGCGAAGGTTTTGCCGAATGGCGGATAGAAAAAAAGCGGATCGTAGCCGAATCCGTTAGAGCCCTTGAGCGCAAATGCAATCCGACCTTCGCAAGATTCGCGTGCTACCCAATCTTTCATACCGAGCGAAGCGGGCGCGCACAAGGCCAGCGTGCAGACAAACCGCGCCGCCCGCTTCTCTGTTGGCACCGCGTCCAATTCATCAAGCAGCTTTTTATTATTCAGCTCGTCACTGCATTCTGCGCCGGCGTAGCGCGCGGAAAAGATTCCCGGGGCGCCGTTCAAGGCATCGACTTCCAAGCCGGAGTCGTCCGCCAATGTCAGCCTGCCTGAAAATTCGGCCAGCGGCCGCGCTTTTTTGAGCGCGTTCTCTTCAAACGTCTTGCCGTCTTCGACAACCGTTGGCGGGCTTGGCAAACTTTCCAGTGAGACGATACGTAAGGGCAGAATTTTGAGAAATGCTTTTACTTCCTCAAGCTTCCCTGGGTTGGTCGTCGCAACGAGCAGATCCATCAAGCTGGGACAGCGACCGGTGAGAGAGTCGAGATGATTCTTTTCTGCGTTTTGAGCAGTTCTTTAATGCCTTGCTGGGCGATTTCAGCCATCCGTTCCATTTGCTTTTTGGTAAACGGCGCCGATTCAGCGGTACCCTGAACTTCGATAAATTTCCCCGAGCCAGTCATGACGAAATTCATGTCGACATCGGCTTTGCTGTCTTCCTCGTAACATAAATCCAACAGAATCTTGCCTTCAATGATGCCGATGCTCACGGCTGCAACCAAATCCTTAATTGGATCGACGTTGACGATACCGCGAGCGAGCCAAGCGCGGATGGCTTGGGCGAGCGCAACATAAGCGCCGGTGATCGATGCCGTCCGCGTGCCGCCGTCCGCTTGGATGACATCGCAATCGATCCAAATCGTTCTCTCGCCGAGACTCCGCAAATCAGCAACCGCGCGCAGACTGCGGCCGATGAGGCGCTGTATCTCGTGGGTTCTGCCGCCGACCTTACCGCGCGATGATTCCCGACCGATGCGCGTCTGTGAAGAGCCCGGCAACATGCCGTACTCGGCGGTGATCCAGCCCTTGCCGCTGTTGCGCAGAAATGGCGGCACGCGCTCTTCGAGCTTCGCCGTGCAAATGACTTTAGTGTCGCCCACCTCGATAAGCACCGAACCGTCAGCGGTCTTCAAATAGCCCGGTGTAATCTTTAGGGGTCTTAACTGTGTTGGTTTTCGTCCGTCGGTTCTCATTCTGAATTCCATACAGCGCTCAATTTTAGCTAGTGTCCAATGCCTTTTAGCTATTCAAATGAAACACCACCATTTTTAGCTCGCTCATTTCCTGCACGGCATACTTCGGCCCCTCTTTGCCGAAGCCGGAGTCTTTGAGTCCGCCGTAGGGCATCAAATCAACGCGCCATTGAGTGCCCCAGTTCACGTGCAGGTTACCAGCCTCGGCCTCGCGAGCGAACTTCATTGCCCACTCAACGTTCTCGGTGAAGATGCCCGCCGAAAGGCCATAGACGCTGTCGTTCGCCAGCGCGATCGCTTCATCAATCGTATCAAACGGCGTCACCGCCACGGCCGGTCCGAACAGTTCATCGCGCGAGATGCGCATGTCGGGATCCACGTCAGCGACCACCGCTGGCGTATAAATCGCGCCGCGCCTGCCGCCTCCCGCCACCAGCCGAGCTCCGCCCGCCACCGCTTCATTAATCCAATTATCGACACGCACGGCTTCGCTTTCTTTGACCATCGGCCCGACTTTCGACTTTTCATCGAGCGGGTTGCCGGTGGTCAACGCTTCGACCTTCGGCTTGAGCACGCTGAGAAAATCGCCGTACACCTTATTGGCCGTGAGTACCCGTTGGGTCGAGATGCAGGTTTGACCAGCGTTGCCGTAGCCCGTCAGTGCCACGGCGGCAGCGACTTTTTGCAAGTCGGCATCAGGCATGATGATCAGCGGACTGTTCGAGCCAAGCTCCATCGTGACTTTTTTGATGCCTGCCATATGGCAGATTCGATTGCCGATCTCCCGACTGCCGGTGAACGTGACTTTGCGAACGCGCCGGTCCGCAACCAAAGCGTCGCCGATTTCACCCCCGGATCCGGTGATGCACTGGATGCCCTCTGGAGGCAGCCCTGCTTCAAGCAGAATCTCGGTGAGCTTAAGCGCCGAAAGCGGCGTGTCCGACGCCGGCTTGATGATCACAGAGTTGCCCGCCGCCAGCGCCGGCCCGACTTTGTGCGCCACGAGATTCAATGGAAAGTTGAACGGCGCGATCGCCGCCACGACGCCGCAGGGCACACGCAAGGTGAAACCAAATTTTTTTGCGCCGGTAGGATCCGCGTCCAACGGCACGGTTTCGCCATGTAAACGTTTGGCTTCTTCGGCCGATCCCATGATGGTTTCGACGGCGCGATTGGCTTCGCCGCGTCCTTCGGCGATGATTTTTCCTTCTTCCTTTGAAATCAACTGCCCGAGTTCTTCGTTGCGCGCCGCCGTCATGTCGGCCGCTTTGCGGAGAATCTTCCAGCGCTCATAACTCGACAGTTTTGCCATCACCTTAGCGCCGCGCTCGGCATAGGCCAATGCCTTTTCCAAATCCTCGGCATCAGCCCGCGGCACTGTATCGACCAACGAGTTATCGAACGGATTTCTGACGTCGATTTTTTTTGCTTTGTCGACCCACTGACCGGCAAGAAAAATCTTCACGGCTACGCCTCCTGATTGGTTTTTTGATGCTCGTCGATTTCGCTTTGCTGCACGGTTGATCGATAAAAACTGCGGCCGTAAGCGCGATGAAACACCGTCCACTTCGACCCCGGCTCCTTTTCTGGCAAATTTTGAATCGCTTGGATCTTACCGTCGAGATCGTCGAGGGAATGGAGAATAACGGCTTCCAATGTCTGCGGCAACTTGGGCGAGCCGAATTCGTAGGCACCGTGATGACTGACCAGCAGATGTTTCACCAGCATCGCCAGTTCCGGCGGAAAATCCGCCAACGCCACGATCTTCTGACTGACCATTTCGACTTCCATGACTAGGTGGCCGAGCAGTTGTCCCGAGTCGGTGTAATCCACCGCTCGCTCAAAGGAGAACTCATAAACCTTGCCGATGTCGTGGAGAAAGCCACCGATCAACAATAGATCCACGTCAATGCCGCGATAATTCTCTACTACTCTAAGAATCAGTTTCAGCAAAGATAACGTGTGCTCCAACAATCCGCTTAAATAAGGATGATGAATCGTCTTGGCGCCGGGCGCCTGCCTCAATAGCTGCATCAGCTCCGGGTCGGCGAAACAGGCTTCGGCAAGCGCGAGCAGATGCGGGTTTTTGATCGCGCGGAGTATCGCTTGCAGCTCTGCCAGCATGGCGTCCGGATCGAAGGCGCTATTCGGCAAAAAATCCTCCGGCGCGACTTTTGATTCGTCGACGCGAATCACGTCTTGCACGCGGATTTGCATTTTTCCCTGATACAGCATTGCTTGGCCGCGCACGCGCACAAAATCGTTTTTGTCGAACCCACGGCCGAGGTCGTCGGCGCGATCCCACACCCGCGCTTCGATTTCGCCGCTACGATCAAGCAGTCTAAGAGTTAAGTAACTATTGCCGCCCTTGGTCACGCCGTGATTCTTCGCCGCGACTAAAAACAAGCCGTCGATCAACTGGTTGTCACGAATATCGGCCGTGTAAAGAGACTTCATACAGATGTCCTCCCAGTTTATCTTAGCGCGTAGGCGAAGTCATAGAGCGAACGAACCAGAAAGCGCTGCAAAAAAACGATGGCGATCCACACGATCACAGGCGAGAGATCGAAGCCGCCGGCAAGCATCGGCAATCGCTGTCGCACGCGCTCCAGCACGGGCTCCGTCGCCCCGTAAAGAAACCGGACCAGCGGATTGTCATAATCGACATTGAAAAAGGAAATAATAAATCGACCGATCAAAATCCAAACGTAAGCCCACAACACCCAGTCCAGGACTTGTGCTATGGCGACAAGCAGGTTCGCGAGAATAAACATCAGATCAGTGGCCGCGGATGCCGAATAGCGCCGTGCCGATGCGCACGATCGTCGCGCCTTCTTCGATGGCCACGGGGAAGTCGTGCGTCATGCCCATCGATAACTCGTTTAACCCAGCCTCGGGCAAATTTAAATCGATGAGCTTATCCTTCAACTCGCGCAGCGCGCGAAAATACGGCCGCACTTCTTCGAGATCGTCTTTGAACGGCGGCACGGTCATCAGTCCCTCGATCCGCAAATTTGCGAGCGGCGCCGCCTCCCGCAGCAGGGCTGCGACGTTGTCCGCGGGAATCCCGCTTTTAGTTTTCTCGCCGGCGAGATTGACTTCAACCAGCGAACGAATAATCTTCCCGCGCCTGCGCCCTTCTTTATCGAGCTCGCGGGCTAAGGCAAGACTGTCCAATGACTCGATGACGTCGAAAATTTCCACCGCCGCCTTCGCTTTATTTCGCTGCAGGTGGCCGATCATGTGCCATTCGACCGGCGCCGAAATCTGGCGTTTTTTCTCCTCGGCCTCTTGCACGTAGTTTTCGCCGATCAAGATTACTCCGGCCTTAATCCCTGCGCGAATCGCGTCGATGCTCTGCGCCTTGGCTGCGGCAAGCAACTTGATCCGGCCCGCATCGCGTCCTGCCTTCACTGCCGCTCTGTGGATACGATCGACAATATTTCGATAATTAGCGGCGACATCGACCATGAAGGCAATTGCTTATCACAATGCCAAACGCAATTCACTCCCGATTCGCGCTCGTCTTGATTGCGGTCCCTGACTCAAGTAGTAGTCTCTGCCAACGAAGGAAATTTCCTGATGCCATTTGAATATCTTCTCATCATGGCCGAGAACTCGGCGCCCAAGCCGCCGCGCGTATTGGCTTCACCATCAAAACCGGCTTGGTGCCCGATAAAAAAACCGCTGAGCGACATGCGTGTCGCACTGCTGAGCAGCGCGGCGCTGCGGCTGGACAATCAGGAACCATTCGTTCCGCGCGAAGATGTGAGTTATCACCGCGTGTCATCAGACCCAGGAGCGGGAACAATTATCATTGATCACCATTCAGGAATTGGCCGGGTTCCCAAACAAGATCCAGAGATCGTCTTTCCGCGCACCGCGCTGGTCAATTTAGCCGCGCAGGGTGTCATCCATAGCGTTTCACCGTTTCATTTTTCCTTCATGGGCGGCTTGCGGCAACATCAAGCAGTTGAAAACGAGCTCGCGCCAGCGCTTGCCAGTGAATTGGCAAGCGCCCAAGTCGATCTCGCGCTGCTCGTCCCTTACTGACCTTTTTGCCACGAGACCGTCGGTCTCATCGCTCACGTGATCGAAGGTCGAGGAATTCCGACACTCGTCATCGGCACGGCGTACGACATCATGAGCCGACTGACGCCGCCGCGCGCAGTGTTTATCGACCATCCTGTCGGCCGGACTTTTGGTCCGCCGCACGACCGGCAGCGCAATGAAATAGTGTTGGCGAAAGCCTTGGCGGAACTGCCCAGTTTTACCCGCTGCGGCGAGATTCGCGAGCTTCATTGCGATTGGGCAGCGGACGGCAGTCGGGCATGGGAAGATGAGCTCCGCGCCGAAATGCGTCGCGACCGTTGACTGGACCAGTAGATCTGGTAGTTAATCGCGATCGAATGCGTCGCGGCGCTAGCAAATCGACCGTAGGGGATTAAAGTGAGCGGCGCTTTGGTCAACGCTAAATTTTCGGCAGGAGATTTTATGAAACCAACGATCTGCTGCATCGTGACGGTGCTTTGCGCGCTGGCGAATTTCAGCCCGGCATCGGCCCAGGACGCTTTTTATAAAGGCAAAACCGTCCGGGTGATCGTCGGCGCCTCCGCGGGCGGCGGCTATGACACCTACTCACGCACCATCGCGCGCCATATGGGCAAACATATTCCGGGAAATCCGGCGATCATCGTCGATAACATGCCTGGCGCGGGGTTTTTGATCTCTGCGAATTATATGTACAAGGTCGCCAAGCCGGACGGTTTGACCATCGGCCATTTCATCGGCGGACTATTCCTACAGCAGCTGCTAGGAAAACCCGGCGTCGAGTTCGACGCGCGCAAATTCGAATACATCGGCGTGCCAGCACAGGACAACTATATGCTCGGCGTGCACAAGAGCACGGGCATCACCAGCATCGAGCAGTGGCTTTCCTCCAAGACGGTAGTAAAGCTCGGCGGCGTCGGCGCCGGTTCGGCGACCGACGATATTCCCAAGGTGCTCGCGGTGGCGATCGGACTGCCCATGCAGCTTGTCTCGGGCTACAAAGGTACGGCGGATGTCCGGCTCGCTTTCGACGGCGGCGAAGTCACCGGGGTGTGCAACTCTTGGGAGTCGTTTAAAGCCACATGGAGCAAGGAGCTCAGCTCAGGCGACTTAACCGTCGTTTTGCAGAATGTGGCGAAGCCACACTCCGAACAGCCCAAATTGCCGCTGGCGATCAGCTATGCCAAAACCGACGAAGCTCAAAAGCTTATCAAAGCTTTAGTGCACAGCGTCGGCCCGACCGCGCGGCCTTACGTTTTACCACCGGGCACACCGAAGGATCGCGTGCAGATTTTGCGCAAGGCCTTCATCGACACGGTGAACGATCCTGAATTTCTCGCCGATGCGACCAAGGCCAAGCTCGACATCAATCCGCTCGACGGTGCCGAGCTGGAGAAAAACGTCAAAGAGGTTTTTAATCTCGATCCCAAACTGATCCCGCGCGCAAAAGAAATTCTCAAGTGATCGTCACCAAGAGCATCCTCCTGAGCGCGAGCGAAGGATCGCGCGTAAAAGTTGAAGTATTGAAGTGACGGAGGGATGCATTAAACCCCATTGCTCCGTCTGCCCAATCTGCTAAAACCCGCAATCCTTCGGGGTGACGTCCACCGCGGCAATCGGCTGCTTGTCTTTGTCGAAATAAGAATATCGTAGGGTGACGCCTTTTTTTAGAAAATCATCGCGCGTCTCAGGCCGGCTGCATGCTTCTTGAGTCACTTTCCGTTTGACACCCGCGGCGAACTTCGCGCGATCCAGTTGCGCGACCGCGTAATCGACGAGCCGATAATTATAGACCAGCATTCCCTCGTGGCTTTCGGCAGGCAGCAGTTCCGTCTCTTTGTCGATCATGACCGGGATGGATCGATTGATCTCAGCAGTGATATCGCTCAAATGCTCGGCCGAACGCGGATCTTCTCGTCCCCGCAGATATGCCGGCAAAAACCACCACGCCAGATAGGCGGCAATGACGCCAGCGCTAATCCATAGAATTGCTCTCGTCACGATTTAGATTTCCACCGGCGCGTGTCCGATTCATCCATCCGCTGTGGCGCTGAATGAATTGGCATTCCGATCAAATGCCACGTCGTGGTACCTCTTTTATCGGCAGCGACGCTCCACTCGCGCGGCAACTGAGTCAGCCGTCTTAGGTCGCGATCTTTGACGAGTAAGTAGCCGCCTTGGCCACGCGCGAGCCAGGCATCGACGGCGCTCGCGGCTGGCAGAACTGGGATGACTTCCCGTCCCGTATAATAGTTAAAATCGTTCATGGTGTCCGCGTAAATATAAATCGGCGCAGTCGGCGGCACAATTCCCATAACCTTTTGCGCGAACGGTCGTGGCGATTTGAAGTTTTCCAAATAAGGCATAATCGAAATCGACGCGCCAATTACGGTAAGCGCCATCATTGCGGCAACCGACGCAGCGAGCATCAACGGTTGGCGTCGCCGTATAAATATCGCGGCGCAGGCGCCGCTCGCTAGAAGCGCGATACTTGCGGGAAAGACGGCCGAAAACGCGTCGCGACGCATAAACCAAGCGGCCGGCGGCAGGCTAAAGCCGATAAACGCCACGATAATGAAGAAACTTCCCGTCAGCCATCGGAAGGCGGTGTCTTGCGCTAATTTGCCGCTCGCTAGGTCATCGAAATATTTCCCGAGGAACAAAGCCAGGATCGGCAAGAGCGGCAGTAGATAGAGATCCCGTTTGGTATCGGAGAAGCTGAAAAAAAAGAAGACGGTGACAAACCAGAGAATGAAAAATTGCCCGATGGGGTCGCGATATTTCCTAAGATACGGCCGATAGGCGAGTAGAGCAGGAAGCAGCAAGATGGTCCAAGGTAGAAAATCCACGGGGAGGGTTGTGAGGTAATAATAAAACGGCTGGCGATGACCGGCACCGGCAGTGTAGCGCTGAATATGGTGGATATAGATGAAATCAGTGAGCCATTTTCCTTCCGTAGCTCGTCCGACTAAGTAAACCCACGGACCGGCGACGAGAAAAAAAATGGGCACGCCCAAGTGAAGCTTCGCCTCGACGATCATGCGCCAGTCGCGCCGAGTCAACATGAGCGCGGCGAACAAGAGCCCGGGCAAGACAATCCCGATAAGCCCTTTCGTTAGAGTCGCCAAGGCGACGAAGAGGTAAGCCAATAATATTTCGTTCGCCTTGCCGACGCGCAAAAGTGCGCGCGCGCCGAAATACAGGGAAAACATAAAAAAGGCGCAAAAGACGGTATCGACATGCGCCCAGCGCGCCTCCCAAAGCACGCGCATGCTCGTGGCTAGCACCGCCGCGCCAATTAATCCCGCTCGGGCGTTGAGAAAATCTCGTCCGATCAAGTAGGTTGCCAAAACGAACCCCACGCCGCCCAATGCCGCAGGCAGGCGCACCGTCCATTCAGTAACCGCGCCCAAAACTTTCGCGCCGATCAGCGCGAGCCAGAAATAGAGAATCGGCTTGTCGGTGTAGAGCTCGCCGTTGATTGTCGGGACGATCCATTCGCCCTTGAGAAACATGATGCGGACTATCTCGGCATAGCGCGGCTCCACGGGCGCCCAAAAATCACGCCAACCAAGGCCGAAAAAGAATAACAGGGCCGCAAACGTGCAGATGTAGAGACAGTGGCGTGCTGGGAAATTCAAGGATTAAGCCTATTGAAACGAGCCTGAGAGCAACCTGCTGGGAAACAGATAAACCCAGGTATACGGAATCAAGCTTCCGGATTCAAAGGCCGCGGCGTCTAACGCGCCGCCAAACTGAATTGCCGAAACGTAAAAAAAGAGGGGCGGAAACTATTTCCGCCCCTCTTTTGAGAAGACTCGAAATCGAGCGCCGCTTACGCCTAGTATGTATAAATCAGCTGCAACGCCAATGTGGTTTGGCTCTTATCGCCGAAGTGAGTGGTTCTGCTCGATTGATCCCCAACCGCAAACACGTTGCGGTCTGACCAATCCTGGCGAACCTCGGCTCTTCCCAGCAGCATCTTGGTAAACTTATAGGCGCTCGTCAGCGTCAACTCGCCCACGGTGACGTTCGCATGATTGGCATTCAAGTCGCCGCCGATGCGCGCGCCATTGCGGTCATTAAAAACTTCGCCGCGTAGAGCTGTCGTGAAGCGGTCCGTCCAGCCATAGGAAGCGATCGCGGCGACGCCTTGCCAAACGGCATCCAGCGTCCCGCCTAACGAGGCCTTGCGTTGGTGGCCGTAAGTATATTCCGCCGACAAGTTTAGTGGATCAAATGTTTTTACGGACAGAACGTTCGAGATCGTCCATCGCGCCGTGTTTCTGGCTGAGGGCGGAGCAAGCGTAACCGGCTCCTCGCCAGCAATCACGTTGCTAACGAAGCTGATCGTATCAGTCGGCGTCAGCGTGATCCCGCCAAGAACCGACGGCGTGTGATTATTGTCGCGCGGGTCGTCCCACCCAGTAACCGGGCCGACAGAGACACTGATCATCTTGCTGAACGGATACGTGAAAAGAACGCCAAGGTGGCGGAACGGAATCGCGAGGTCGAAAAGAAACGACCGTGAAATGTTGTCGTTATAGGAGCCCGGAGTCGGGATGACCTCCATTCCCAGTGGCGTTACGAATAAACCGCCCTTGACCGCCAGTCCTTCGCCGACGGGGATCGTTGTCGTGAGGTACGACTCGAAGAGCTCGGCTGAAGGTTCTTTATGCAGGGTTCTTCCCCAAAAGGTATTTTCGCGCAACAATTCGCCAGTCCGGCCGAAAATGCCCGAGAGATGTATCCCCACGCCCCAATCCTTTTCCGGCTTATCGAGAGTGAGGTTAAGGCCGTTGAATTCGATTTTATTCTGATCCTTGTCAAAAACCCGAAGACTTATGTTTGCTGGATGACTCGGGTGATTTGTGCTAAATGTCCAGCCGGTATCTAGATAGCCGCTGATGCCGATGCCCACGGCCTTTTCCAAAGCACCTTTGCCATTTGCGATGGCATTATCCAGCGGCCCGACACAACAGTCTAGGCTGAGCCACCCCGGTCCGAGCGGCTTTTCCTCTGGCTCCGCTGGTTTCTGTTCCGCCGGAGCAGGTTTTTGCTCCTCTGCGGCGTGGACGGCCATCGGTGGCAACACATAGGTCCCCAGCAAGATGAGTAACGCTGCCAATCCCTTTTTCATCGTCTCAACCTCCTCCAAATAAATTCAAACCAATAAATAATTGCGCCCCTTGTAACATGCTCGAAACCGAGAGTCTATCTTTTTGCGCCTCAAGATTCTTAAAATCTAACTTCCGTCCTAGAACCATGCTCAATCGAATTCATTTAGCCAAAAGCCTTGCTCGTAATAATCGCGATCGCTCAAATCTTAGTCACACCCGAGCCTAGCTTTTGGGCAGCATCTTTCTGCTACGATCCGGCAGTCAATCACTAATGCTCATTTTCCGCTGATTTTTCAGTTATTACCACCCAACCGAACCCCGAATTAAGTAAAAACAGTGCGAGATCAATGCAAATCTCGGCCCAATTTTACCGCCGCTGAACAGTCAACCTGATCGGGTGTCTCAATCATCATTTACGAGCGTAATCCCAGGAACTATTTCAGAAGGAATACCCGGCGACTCGAAGCGCTTGCGCCTCTTCTTCGCCGCGTCCAAAGACAAACGGATCACCCACTTTCGGTCGCAAAAACAGTCTTTGCCCCTGATTTTTCAGTTATTACCACCCAACCGAACCCCGAATTAAGTAAAAACAGTGCGAGACCAATGCAAATCTCGGCCCAATTTTACCGCCGCTGAACAGTGAGCTCCGGCTGGCGAGAGACCGGATCCCGCGCGCTTATCGTCAGATTGTTCGCCGCTTTAAAGAAGCCTTCGTCGCGCCCCCAATGAAACGGCAGGAAGCAAGTGCCTTGAGCGATTTCTTCCGTGACTCTGGCTTGCGTCATGACCTTGCCGCGGCGCGAAATGATCTCAACGAAGTCGGCGTCCTGGATATCATAGCGTCGCGCATCGGCTCGGTTAATTTCGAGAATAGGATCACGCGCGCTGCGCCTCAGGGCTGCGTTCTTTCCCGTTCGCGTCATCGTGTGCCAGTGATGCTTGAGCCGTCCGGTGGTTAAAACCAGCGGATAATTTTCATCCGCGCTCTCAGCGGTCAGCGCATGCTCGACCGCAATCAAATTGGCTTTACCATCGGCGGTTGGAAAGCGTGCGTCTTCGTACAGCCGCGCGGTTCCCGCGGCTCGGCTCTTCGAACAAGGCCATTGCAGGGGCCCTTCACTTTTGAGCCGCGCATAGCTGGCGCCGGAAATATCACACAGGGTTCCCGCCGTCAGCTCGGCGTATTCGGCGAAGATTTCCTCAGCCGACTGATATCTGAAGTCGGCGCCAAACCCCAATGCATAGGCGAAAAGTGTGATAATCTTCCAATCCGGCAGCGCTTCCTCCGGCGCCTCAGTGAGCTTCGGCATATACGTGACGCGCCGCTCGGAATTGGTCATCACGCCGTCTTTCTCGCTCCACTGCGCCGCCGGTAAGATCACGTGCGCCAGGCGGCTCGTGGCCGTCGGATGATAGGCGTCTTGCACGACCACGAGCTCAGCATGACGCAACGCTCTTTCGATCACATCGATGTCGGGCATGGAAGCCGCCGGGTTGGTACAGAGAATCCAAATCGCTTTCACCTTTCCTTCTGCCAAGGCTTCGAATTGCTCCAAAGCCGCAAGCCCCGGTTGAGGAGCAATGCTGCCGCGAGGCACACCCCAATACCGCTCCACGTCTGCACGGTGCTTCGGATCGGAGACGCTCCGATAGCCGGGCAGCATGTGCGACAGTCCACCGACTTCTCGGCCGCCCATGGCGTTGGGCTGGCCGGTCAAGGAGAACGGCCCGGAGCCGGGCTTGCCAATTTTTCCGGTAGCGAGGTGAAGATTCATGATCGCGTTGTTCTTCTGCACGCCGACGGAGCTCTGGTTGATCCCCATGCTCCAGAGCGTGAGCGCAGTCGGCGCCATGCCGAAGATCAATGCCGCTTCGACGATCAGACACTCCGGCACGCCGCAGATCTCTTCGGCGACCCGCGGCGGATATTTCTTGACGACCTTTTCGAGCTCGCGGAAACCGTTCGTGTGCTGCTGGACGAAGTCGCAATCAATCAAGTTTTCTTCGATGAGAACCGCGAGCATGCTGTTGAGTAAAACGATGTCCGTCCCCGGGCGAATCGGCAAATGGAGATCCGCAAAATCCGCGGTTTCGGTGCGGCGCGGATCCACCGCGATAATGTTCACTCGCTTAGGCTCGCTCAATTTTCGCTCTTTGATCCGTTTAAAAATCACCGGGTGACAGTCGGCAGTGTTGGTACCGATCAGCAGCAGACAGTTGGCATCGTCGATATCCGCATAGGACGTCGGCGGGCCGTCGGAACCGAGCGAGGTTTGGTAGCCGGCCACCGCCGACGCCATGCACAGACGCGAGTTGGTGTCGAAGTTATTGGTGCCGAGAAAACCTTTTGCCAGCTTGTTGGCGACGTAATACTCTTCCGTCGTCAGCTGGCCCGAGCCGTAGAAGGCCACGGCGTCAGGACCGTGCTCGTCGATGATCGCGTGGAATCGTTTGGCCAAGTACGTCATCGCTTGCTGCCAAGAAGCCCGTTTGAAGGGCCCGTCCTGACATTGGCGAATTTGCGGATAGAGTAAGCGATCGTGGGTTCGGAGAATTTCCGGCAAGTAGACGGCTTTGAGACAGAGATCACCTCGACTCGATGGATGATCGGGATCGCCCTTGATTCGACTCACCGCACCGGCGCGAATTCTTGCCAGCAGACCGCAACCGACGCCGCAGTAAGGACAATAGGACTTCTGCCAGCGCTCACTGCCGTTACTTTGAATCGTTTCCACCTCGTTCGAAATCCGCTAGTGTTGATTCGCTCGAAGCGCTACAGGGCTTTGGCTTCCGCCCGGCATAGATTATCGACGTACTCCGCCTGGGCTCGTTGCTTACGATATTTTTGGCGAAAGCGATTGAAGCCGGTGAATTTCTCGACGATGAATAGCTCTTCAGGTGTGACCGCGCGGGGACCAACTTCAATCCGCTGCGCTTCGACGACAGCAAACGTGTCACTGCCCCGGGTCGCCCGCTCTTCGAGAAAGCTCAAGAGCTGCTTGCGTAGCCGGTGATACATGGGATCGGCAATAAGCGCTAAACGGTCGCGGGGCCGTTCAAACGGCACGGCGACGATCTCACCAACAGTGGCGGCCGGACCATTGGTCATGAGCACGATGCGGTCGGCGAGCAACAGCGCTTCGTCGACGTCGTGCGTCACCATCAGCACGGTCTTGGCTGTTTTGGCGCACAACCGAATCAATTCATCCTGCAGCTCCATGCGCGTGACCACATCGAGAAGACTGAACGGCTCGTCGAGCAACAACACTTTGGGCTCGAGCGCCAAAGCGCGGGCAATGCCGACGCGCTGACGCATGCCGGCGGAAAGTTCCTCCGGATAACAGTCGGCGACGCTGTCCAAACCAACCGCGGCGAGAAATTTTTCAGCAAGATCCTTACGCGCCTTGCGACTTTCTCGCTCATTGACCTGCTCGACGGCAAGCGCCACGTTCTCCCGCGCGGTCAACCAAGGCAGCAGCGCCGGCGATTGAAACACCACGCCGCGATCTAAGCCCGGGCCAATCACCTCGCGGCCCGCCACGATCACCCCGCCTTCGCTGGCATCGTTGAGGCCCATGGCGATCGACAGCACGGTGGATTTGCCGCAGCCCGAGTGACCGACGATGCACACGAATTCGCCTTCGCTGACGCGCAAATTGAAGTCCTTGACAATAACCGAAGGACCCTGCTCGGTAGCGTACGTTTTGCCTAGGCTGGTCAATTCGAGAAACGGAATCATCGCTAAGGGTTTCTCCGTTCAGTGAAGTAATTTTTTTTCCGCGGTTGCGGCCATGGCGCCCCGGGCGGACATGAGAACATTGACGGTTTCTCGCCGCACCCGCTGATAACTGGGCTCGTCGATCAACTGGGCGCGCGAGCGCGGATGAGGCGTTTCGACTCGTACCGCAGGTCCGAGAGTCGCTCCGGGTCCGGATGTCAACGTATAGATGGAATCCGCAAGTAAAATCGCTTCATCGATGTCATTGGTGATCATTACGACGGTTTTCCGCGTTTCCATCCAGATGCGCGCCAGTTCCTCCTGCAGCGTGCCGCGCGTCAGCGCGTCGAGCGCGCTGAAGGGCTCGTCCATGAGAAGCACTTTAGGGTCCATCGCCAGACCGCGCGCCACCGCGACCCGCTGGCGCATGCCGCCGGAAAGTTCGCGCGGCACTTTCTTCATTGCGGCGCTGAGGTTGACCAAATCGATATAATGCTCGGCGCGCCGGCGTTTTTCCGCCTCGGCGAGGTGGGGCGCCACGGCATCGACGGCGAGGTAGACATTGTCAAAAACGTTCATCCAAGGCAGCAACGAATAATTTTGAAAGACCACGCCGCGGTCGGGCCCCGGCCCGTCGATGCGCTTGCCTTCGAGTAGAATTTCGCCGCGATCCGGCTCGATCAATCCGGCGATCAGCGAAATCAGCGTTGTCTTCCCCGAACCGGAGCGACCGACGATACAGACAAATTCGTTTTTGTCGATCGTCAGATTGATATCGCGCAACACCGCCAGCTTGCCGCTTGCCGCCGATGTGCCACCTGCGGCGCGCCGAAAACTCTTGCTAACTCCGCTGATCTCAAGATAAGCCATGGGCGCCTCACGCGGTCTTGAAGCGCCGTTCGGCCACACTCATGAGCCGGTCCAAAGCAAAGCCGATAAGCCCGATGGCAAGGACGGACAACAGAATGTGGGAATAAACCAGGCTATTATATTCCTGCCAGAGAAAACCGCCCAGACCGGGCGAACCGGTCAGCATCTCAGCGGCGACGATCACCAGCCATGCCATGCCGAGACTCAGACGATAGCCGGTGAACATGTATGGCAACGTCGCCGGAATCATGATCTTGGTGAGTTTTTTGAGCGGCGAGAGCTTGAGCACGCGGCCGACGTTCAAATACTCGGTACCGATGCTGCGCACCCCCATCGCCGTGTTGATTACCGTCGGCCACATGGCGCACAGCGCGATCGTGAACAGCGCCGCTGGCTCGGATTGTTTGAAGATGACGAGCCCAAGCGGCAGCCAAGCCAATGGCGAAATCGGCCGGAGCACTTGTATCACCGGATCGAAAGCTCGGTGAAAATTCGCTGACAGGCCGAGCAAGAAACCGAGCGGCGTGCCGATCGCGATCGCAAGCACAAAACCTTTGGCGACGCGCACCAGACTGAGAAAGGCAAAACGCAAAATGCCTTGGTTCATCTCGCCGTCTTTGAAAAACGGGTTGAGAATATAGTTCTGACTCTCTTGCCAAGTGCGCAGCGGGGACGGCAGATCGGGCGCCACCTTAAGGCTGAGAGCGGTCCAGACGATCAACATCAGGCCGACGCCGAGCATCGGCAAGATCATCGCGACGGAATAATCGATGCGCTTTTCCATGCTTCTGGTTTTCCTTTATGCCATGTTGTGGACCGCGAATTTCTTCACGTACTCCTCCGGTTTGGCGGGATCGAACTCGATCTTGTCGAAAAGCGTTTCCTTTTTCATGTCTTCTTTCGGCACGGTAATACCCATTTCTTTGGCTACTTCGCGATAGATATCCGGCCGGTGAACTTTGTTGACGATGCCCGTGTAATCCGGCGCGCCTTTCACCATGCCCCAGCGGTGAAACTGTGACAGCCACCAGACACCATGCGATTTCCACGGAAAATTCGTATTGCGATCGAAGAAGGTCATATACAAGGGATCCTTTTCCTTGCGGCCGTCGCCGTAATCGTAATCGCCGAGCATACGCCCGAGGATGACCTCCTTCTGCGTATTGATGTACTGCGGTTTCGACACCACCTCGGCCATGTGCGCGCGATTTTCCAGTTTGTCGATGTACTGGCTCGACTCCGTCACCGCACGCAGGATAGCTTTGACGCTTTTCGGGTTCTTGTCAGCGAACTCCGCAGTGAATGCCAAAACTTTTTCCGGATGATCCTTCCACATCTGTTGGGTGGTGATCGCCGTGAAACCGATCCCGTCGGCAATGGCGCGCGCGTTCCAAGGCTCGCCGACGCAGAAGCCGTCCATCTTGCCGACCTTCATATTCGCGACCATTTGCGGCGGCGGAATGGTGATCAAAGAAACATCCTTGTCTGGATGAATACCGCCGGACGCCAGCCAATAACGCATCCACATGGCGTGGGTTCCCGGCGGAAAGGTCATGGCAAAGTTCATCGGCGTTCCCTTCGCTTTGGCTTCCATGACGACCGGCTTAAGTTGCTGCGGCGTTTTTGCGCCTTTAGCGAGCAATTCTTTGTCGAGCGTGATCGCCTGACCGTTACGGTTGAGATAGAAAGGGATGATCATCGGCTTCTGCGGTGAGCCGAGAAGCCCCATGGTCGACGCGTAAGGCATGCCGAGGAGCATGTGCGTAGCCTGGTTTTCACCAAGATTGATTTTGTCCCGGATCGCGGCCCAGGACGCTTCCTTCGAGATCGTCGATTCGATGCCGTATTTTTTGAACAATCCCAATTCGTGCGCCATCACTATCGAGGAGCAGTCGGTCAAGGCAATGATGCCAAACCGGATGCTCGTCGTCTCCGGACCGTCCGCCGCGTAAGCGCCGCCGATCCAGCCCTTGGGCATGCCGGCCAGAAATAATCCAATCGCGCCGCCGGAGAGTTTGAGAAAGTCGCGCCGGCGGATTTTGCCTAATTGCTTGTGTTTTTTTTCTCGCTCCACCGTCATCACCCCTCCAGTGTGAATTGATCACCCTGAGCGACCAGTTTGAAAACCTTGACTTTCAACTTCGGATCCGTCGAGCAGGCTCCGGTCTTGAGATCGAATTTGTAGCCGTGTAGCGGGCAGACGACTTCGCCACCGTCAATCCAGCCGTTGCAGAGTTGGCCGCCCTCGTGCGGACAGATGTTTTGAATGCCGTAAAGCTGTCCGTTGGTTTTGAATATAGCCATTTCTTCACCTCGCGCGCGCACTAACTTCGCTGCTCCTTCGGCAATCTCATCGGATCGAACAACCGGCTTGTCTCGTTGGCTTTCGACCGGCGGCGGCGCTTCAATATTCGCCGGCGCTTGAGAGATCTTGCGCAATTGCTGCCGCATGGCCTTGAAAGCCCCGTGCTTGACTAACCCGGCGATGACGTCCGGTACGTCCTCGCACGGCACATCTTCCATGAGCTTGACCGGCAGATTGGGCTCGCAGCCGGTCGAGCCGCCGGCAAACACATCCACCGCTTCTATGATTTCGCCGTTGACTTTGATGTTCTTGCCAAGCAAGCCGATGTCGGCCGCCGTGTGATTGCCGCAGCCCGCCGGACATCCCGACCAATGCATACTGAGGGGCTGGGTCTTGCCGAGTTTCTCTTCCAGAGTGCGCGCCGTTTTCAGCGCCCAGCCTTTGGTTTCGATCAGAGCAAAGTGGCAGTAATCCATGCCCGTACAGCTCACCAGACCGCGCATGACCTCGGAAGGATCGTAACGTAGCACCTGGAGCACGGGCTCACTGGTGAGCTCGCCGATCTTGCTATCGGGCACATTGGGAATGATGATATTCTGCCCAACGGTTAGCCGAAGCTGGCCGTTACCATAGTTCTCGGCCAGGTCCGCGACTTCAAGCATTTGTTCCGAGGTCATACGCCCAACAGGCACGGCCAAACCGATGTAGTTTAGCCCTGCCTGTTTCTGGCGAAACACGCCGATGTGGTCGGTGTGTTTTGGCGCCCGTTGGTCTATTCCCGCGGAGGCAAGCGGACGATCAACGCGACGTTCCAATTCCTTGCGAAATTTCTCCACGCCCCAATTTTCTATGAGAAATGCCAGGCGCGCTTTAGTGCGCAACTCGCGCGCGCCGTGATCGCGGAAAATCAAAACGATATGGCTGCAAACGGCTGCGGCTTCTTGGGCTGTAACGAAAATATTGAGCGGCGACGCGATGCGATAGCCGCCCGAGCCCATTTTGCCGCCCACCGCGACGTTGAAGCCGTTGATCTTGGCGCCGTCAATTTCCTTCATCGCCGGCGTCAGCGCGATGTCTTGGGCTTCGGCGTGGGTGCAGGCCTCCTTGCAAGCGGTGATGGTGACGTTGAATTTCCTCGGCAGGTTGGTATACGCCTTGTTGCCGAGGAAAATTTGGGTAAATTCACGCACCACCGGTGAAGCGTCGAAGAGTTCGTTGGGGGTGAGCCCGGCCACCGGACAACCGATCACGCCGCGAATATTATCCATGCCGGTTTGGAGCGAGATCAGGTCCACCGCTTTGAGCCGTTCCCAGATCTCGGGAACATCATGGATGGCAAACCAGCGCAGCTGGATCTGTTGGCGGGTCGTGATGTCGGCGAAACCTTTACCGAATTCGCCGCTGATTTCACCGATGGTGCGAAGCTGCATGGCGCTCATGAAACCATTGGGAAGGCGCAGGCGCATCATGAAGCGGCCCGGCGTCTGGCGGCGGAAAAACACCCCGGCCCATTTCAGACGTTCCTTGTCGCCGTCGGTGATGGTCTCCCAGCCTTCGGCGGCGTAGCGCGGAATGTCTTGAAGAATATCAAGCCCGTCTTTTTCTCTTTTGTATTCTTCGATCTTGTTCATCTCGCCAATCTCTTAGAACAGCCAAATTGGAATCAGTTCTCCGCGCCCTTTTGATAGAACATCTCGGGGCTGTTTTGGCTCCGTTGGTCGAGCATCTTCTGCGCGTTGGCAATCGCCTGATCGATATCTTCGATCGGCGTCGTGGAGATCTTGCCGTGTCCGGGATACAAAGCGCGCAAACCGAAACAACGCAGACGGGTCAGAGAATCCAAGTAATCACCGATGCTTCCCGACTCGGCGATATACGAGAGCGTGCCGCCGGCAAATACGCTGTCGGCGGAGAAAAGCAGCCCGCAGGTCGTTTCGATAATCGAGATACAACCGGACGTGTGCCCCGGCGTGTGAAAAACCCGCAAGCTGTAATTGCCGACGTCGATGCGCGTCATATTTTCGAGCCAGAGATGCACGCGCATGGGAATTTCGTTCAGATCGTTGCCCTTATACATCGTGACGTAGTAATCGCCCGTGGTCATTTTGGACGCGGCGAGACGATAAGCCGCGATCATCGAGCACTCTTGGAAATAGCGATTGGCGCCGATGTGGTCGCAGTGTTCGTGGGAATTGATCACCAGATTGACATCGCGGACCTTCAAGCCGACGTGGCGCAGCCCGCGTTCGAGCACGGGAAAATTTTGGTCCGAACCGGAGTCGATCATGACGTTCATATAGTCGCCTTTGATGACGTAGCTATGGCTGCTCCCGTTCGAGCCGCGGATTTGAAAAATCCCCGGATGGAGCTCGGTTACGGCAGCGCTACAAGTACCCATCGCCTACTTCCTTTCTGGTGCCATCGCTGTTTCAAGGTCTTCGCAGATCTCAAACTGACTGGCGAAGCGGTCATTTTGAAAGTAGCCTTGCAAGTTTGGGTCAAGGTTACAGACGCGGAGCACTCCAGCGCGTTGATCGACTTCTCTTTTGAACGACGTCAGCAATCCGACTTCCCAAACGCCGAATTGATCGAGCTCTTTCAAGTCGACGATCACCCGCACACCGTCGCGTGACAACCAGCGTCGAAACAGATATCTAACCCGCAGCGGCTCGTTGTTTTGAGCCTTGCCGTACGGTTTGATGATGAACCATCCGGCTGCGTCGCTGACCCGGTAATTCAAGTAGATTCATTTCCATAGGGGCCACGCTTTGCTTCGACGCCGACTGACGCGGGGGTTTCTGGGCGGCTCTAGATCGAAGCAGCGCGCCATTTCTAACACCGGAAGTTTCGGAATATCGCTGTCCGCCTGATCGCCGAATACTTCCGCCAAAAAAAGAATGTTGTCGAAGATTTTACCGGTCATGCTCTTTTCCCGCTCTCTGCCCATCCCATCCTCCTTTTGAAAAATAAAAGGCGCTCCATCGGTTTGCCGATGAGCGCCCTTGCTCAACGAAGGCGCCGTTGCCTCCGCGATTATTTACCAGCAATCGTTATGCCAGATTCGGTGCGACAAGAACTACTGCAATTTCAGCGATGTCAATGCGAGCTTCGACGGCCGTGCCTACGCGTAAGTCATGGGCTGCCTAGAGACGGGGCAGCGGCGGAAATTTCCTAACTCTTTTCGCCTTTGAAAAAGCCGCCGGCCAGAATGATCGCCTGAGCAACGTCAGCCATAGGCTTGCGCATGTTCATGCTGGTTTTTTTAATCAATGTGTAAGCCTGTTCTTCGGATAGATTTCTCTGATCCATCAATAAGCCCTTCGCGCGCTCGATGAGCTTGCGCGCTTCGAGATTTTCCTTGAGCGTTGAATTTTCCGCTCTCAGCGAGACGAAATCCTGAAAGCGCGTGATCGCGAGCTCGATCGCCGGACTTAGCTCTTCCGCTCGTAAAGGTTTGACTAAATATCCCATGATGCCCGCCATTTTGGCGCGCTCGACGGTTGCCGCGTCATGATGGCTCGTCAGCAAAACGATCGGTGCCGGCTGCGACTGCATGACGTCGCGCGCAGCTTCGATACCATCGATATCCGCCAATCCCACTGCCATGAGAATGACGTCCGGCACCGCCGCACGGGTCAACACGAGGGCCAATTTTCCACTCGCTCCCTCGCCCGCGATCTCGTACCCGCTATCTTTTAAAATGGTAACGAGATGGGTGCGAGAAGGCTGGTGGTCATCTATGACCAAGACTCTTCTCATTCGCTCGCCTGGCCTCCGTCTCCCTTGCGATTTCGTGAGCGAGACACGCGACGGACGAACTCGGACAAGAATCTTTCCGCGTAGTATTTCAGCGTCGGAGCGTAGCTGTGAGTATCGGCAAGAATCTTGTCGGGCAAAACGTAGGGCGCCAGTGCTAGATCTTTCGAACGTTCATCGATCCAGCGTGCGATCATGCGCGGCGTCACTTCGAGATGAAACTGCAAGCCATAAATCGTTTTGCCGACGCGAAATGCCTGGGTGCCGTAATTGGCCGAAGAGGCAAGGCGGATGGCGCCAGCTGGCAGTTCAAATCCATCGCCGTGCCACTGAAACACCGTGGCGTTTTCCGGCATGTATCCGAGCAGCGAATCCACCTGGCCATGGGGTGTAATCGAAATCGGGCTCCAGCCAATTTCCTTGACCGGGCCGTGGAACACCGGAGTGCCGAGCGTTGCCGCGATCAGCTGTGCGCCAAGGCATACGCCCAGCATTGGCACCGCTTCGTCGATAGCAGCGCGAATAATTTTTTTTTCCCAGCGCAAAAATGGAAAGCTCTCCTCCTCGTCCACGCTCATTGGGCCACCGAGGACAATCAAGGCTCTTACATGTTCCCACTCTTCCGCCGGCATTTCGCCGTGGAACAAACGAAGGACTCGATAATCCGCCCCCTGCTTTTCCAATACATCAGCAAAAAATCCCAAGTCTTCAAATGGATCATGCTGAAAGACCAGGACCTCTTCCATCGGGTCCCTCATTCACCGGTAGTGCCGAATAACGAATGCTGAGGACTGCGCGTGCGCTCGCTGCGTTTCCATTCGTCGCTGTATGACTTTCTCTTCTCAGTCCTCGTTACTCAGTTCTCATTCCTCTCTAGATATCGAAGTACAGAGCGAACTCCCAGGGATGCGGGCGAAGGCGGATGGCATCGACCTCAGCCTTTCTCTTGTACTCCAGCCAGGTCTCGATCACGTCCTTGGTGAACACATCGCCCTTGAGCAAAAAGTCATGGTC
>WNGO01000049.1_pt1 | contig 78813 bp, 82 predicted proteins | sample 5400511 | NCBI WGS metagenome assembly WNGO01 (sample SAMN13153380, study PRJNA577476) | soil metagenome | isolation source: 20 cm soil or saprolite under Garry oak tree replicate 2 | place: USA:California | collected 2016-06-15 | reverse complement strand
GCACCGTGCCGTATCACGCCAGCCAGATGTACGCGCGAAACGTGAGCGCCTTTCTCCTGCACCTCGTAAAAGATGGAAAGCTTCAGCTAAATGTGGACGACGAAATCATTCGCGAAACGATGCTGACGCGAGGCGGGGAAGTCGTCAATGTGCGCGTGCGGGAATTTTTTTCGCTCCCTCCCCTGCCCGCGCAGTCCAAGGAGATGGCGAAATCATGAAGCTGGATTTGCTTACGAGCCTCTACGTTTTCATGCTGGCCGCATTTATCGGGTTTGAAGTGATACGGCGTGTTTCACCACTCCTGCACACTCCCTTGATGTCATTGACGAACGCGCTGGATGCCATCGCCGTTGTCGGAGCCATCATTCTTACCGGTGAATACCATGCGCACAGAGCGATGCTCGCGAAAATTCTGGGAACGATCGCGATCGTCGCCGCCACCAGCAACATCGTCGGCGGGTTTCTGATTACCGACCGAATGCTGAGGATGTTCAAAACGAGCGGCCCCAAAAAACCATGACCAACCTGCCCGGCATGGAAACCATTATTGAAATCACCTACCTGATTGCCACCGCGCTGTTCATTCTTTCGCTCAAATGGCTGAGTTCCCCGGCGACCGCGCGCCGCGGAGTCTTTGCCGGCGAACTAGGCATGCTGTTGGCGATTGGCGGCACTTTACTGCATCACGGCATCGTGGAATACAAATGGATCGTGATCGCTCTGGTGCTAGGCACGATCATCGGCGTGCCGCTCGGTGAAGTAGCGATGACCGCGGTCCCGCAACGGACCGCGCTGAGCCACGCGTTTGGCGCCCTGTGCGTGACGCTGGTTGGCACGGCCGAATTTTATTTGCGTACGCCGGATGTGCCGCGGTTCATGATGGGCGTGCTTTCGCTCGAGGTCATCTTCGGTTCGCTGACGTTTACCGGCAGCTTGATGGCCGCGGGGAAATTGCAGGAAGTTCTGCCGCAGCGGCCCATCACGTATAAAGGACAGAACATCGTCAACCTCGGATTATTGGGCGTCGCGATCGTTGTCGCAGGCATGCTGGTGGCGCATCCGGAAAAGACGCAGCTTTTTCCGCTGATCGTCGGCATCCCGCTTCTGTTCGGCGTGATGATGATCATTCCCATTGGCGGCGCGGATATGCCGACGGTGATTTCCCTTTTGAATTCGTACGCCGGGCTCTCCGCTGCGGCCATGGGCTTCGTACTGGACAGCAAACTTCTGATCATCGCTGGCGCCTTGGACGGAGCGTCTGGTCTCATTCTTTCCGTGAACATGTCGAAGGCCATGAACCGCTCGTTTTCCAACGTGCTTTTCGGAGCATTTGGACAGGAACAGACCGCGGGCGCAACCAAGCAGGAAGCGCGGCCGGTGCGCAGCGCGACTCCGGAGGAAGCCGCAGCAATCCTGGCCGCGGCGAATAAGGTGGTCATCGTGCCCGGTTACGGAATGGCTGTGGCGCAGGCGCAACACAAAGTGCGCGAGCTATACGATGCGTTGACAAAACGTGGCGTGGACGTAAAATTTGGAATTCATCCGGTCGCCGGCCGCATGCCCGGGCACATGAACGTCCTGCTCGCGGAAGCGGACATTCCTTATGACAAGCTGCTCGACATGGACGAAATCAACGGAGAATTTCCGCAGACCGATGTGGCCCTGGTGATCGGCGCTAACGACGTCACCAATCCCGCCGCGCGCACTGACCCCTCGAGCCCTATTTATGGCATGCCCATTCTTGACGTGGATAAGGCGCGCACGGTGATGGTGATCAAGCGCAGCATGGCCGCGGGTTTTGCGGGAATCGACAATCCGCTCTATTACCTCGACAAGACCCTCATGCTCTTCGGCGACGCAAAATCCGTCGTAGGCTCCATCGTGCGCGAACTCGGCGGCGGCCACGAGTAGTTTCGCCGTAGTCCAGATGCTTGGAGCTTGCCGAAAGACTTGTTCCCAACGAACACCTCCGGATTCGGACAGCCAGCTAACTGACCTATCGTCGCGCGGCTACTTCGCATCGTGGAAAATAATGCCCAGCGTGTAGCGCGTGCCGCGATGCACGCGGCTGACGCCGTGGCGCAGATTCACGCGGTAGTAGCCGCGCGAACCCTTCACCGGCCGGTAGCGCGTCGTAAAAATGATCGCCTGGCCCTGGTCGGCGATCACTACTTGCGCCTTGGACTGCGCGCGGGGTTGCTGCTCGACGAGGATGAATTCTCCGCCATCCCAATGGCGGCCCTGCTGTCCGAGCAGGAAAACCATTTGCAGGGGAAAGCTGAACTCGCCATAGAGATCCTGATGCAAGCAGTTGTACCCGCCCGCCTCGTAGTGCAGCATCAGTGGCGTGGGCTTGGTCTGCCCGGCTTTGTGGCAAGTTTTCAGGAAAGTGGCATGTTCGGTAGGATAAGGAGAAGTCCTTTCGCCAAGCGCTTGCGCCCAGCGGTTGGCGACTCCAGCGAGGTGCGGATAAGGGCTGCTCCTGAGCTCGGCGACCAATTCTGGCAGCGGGTTCGCAAAGTATTTGTAATCGCCGATGCCGAAGCGATAGCGCTCCATGATGATGTGGCTGCGAAAACGGCTTGCGTCGTTATACAGCGCGGTAACCTGCGCGCACTCCGCTGGCGATAAGACAGGAGCGGTAACCGCATAGCCGCGCTCCGAAAGAGATTCCTCCGCACCGCTCCAGTCCAGCGCTTCGATTCGTTCAGCGATGGAAAGTGTACTGGCAACATTTCTTACTGCTTGAGCCACATGGCCTCCCAGGATTCGCGGTCCGCGAGCGCAAACTAGAAGCCTAGGGCAGAACCCCCGCGAAAATCTATCCGATCTTCGCCATCAAATTTTTCGTTAGTTGCCATCTAAATGCAGGGACGCGTTCGTCAGCACATCCGTGATGCAACTGGCTCTTAATCATCCACTCGTTCGGTGTTATAGTGAGGCGTGAGCCGATGACTTATCCCTGGAAGAGATTTGTGCGTTTGAGGAGGGCCGGATGAAGACCAACGAGATTCTCTCAAATGGTTCGCGCAGGGCGTTTCTCCAATTGTCCGCTGCGGCCACCGCGGCGGCGGCGTTCCGCATCGCTACCGAGGCGTCCCTCGCGGCGGAAGATCGCAAAGTTTTTCATCCGGGGGCCGTGGTGATCGACGCAAACGAAAATCCGCTCGGCCCTTGCGACGCCGCGCGCAAGGCCATCGTGGATATGGCTCCGCAGGGCGGCCGCTATTCTTACTGGCTCGCGGAAGAATTCGTGAAGACTTTCACGGAAATGGAAGGCCTTAAACCGGAATACGTGCGCGTCTTTCCCGGCTCAAGCGAGCCGCTGCACTTCTCCGTGCTAGCCTTCACGTCGCCCGCGAAAAGCTACGTCACCGCTGATCCCGGTTACGAAGCCGGTATGAAGGCCGCAAAAATTTCCGGGGCGCGCATCGTCAAGACTCCGCTGACGAAAACCTACGCGCACGACGTCAAGGCCATGCTCGCCGCGGCTCCGGACGCCGGCCTCTTCTATGTCTGTACCCCGAACAATCCGACTGGAACAATGACGCCGCACTCCGATATCGAGCAACTCTTGGCCGCGAAACCGAAAGGCTCCTTCGTTCTCGTCGACGAAGCCTACATCCATTTCTCCGACGGCGTCAGCGCCCTTGATCTCGTCAAGGCTGATCGCGACGTGATTGTGTTGCGCACTTTTTCGAAAATTTACGGCATGGCCGGCATTCGTTGCGGAATGGCCATCGGACGTCCGGACTTGCTGGCGAAGCTGGAGAACTTCAGCGGCTGGAGCGCCATGCCGATTACCGCCGTGGCCGCCGCAACCGCCAGCCTGAAGCACGAGCATCTCGTTTCCGAACGCAAAAAGTTGAACGCCGAAATCCGCCAAAAAACGTTTGACTGGCTCGGGAGCCACGGCTATTCCTTCGTTCCCTCCGAGTCCAACTGTTTCATGCTGGACACCAAGCGTCCCGCCAAAGAAGTCATCGACGCCATGGCGGCTCGTAATGTGTTCATCGGGCGAATCTGGCCAGTGTGGCCGACCTACACGCGCATCACCGTCGGCACGCAGCAGGAAATGGAAGCCTTCCAGTCTGCCTTCGACGCCGTGATGAAGGGCTCGACCACCACGGGTTATTCCGCTCCTTCGTCGTCGTTCAGAACGCGCCGCGCGTATCCCGACGGCCAGAACTGGCCGATAGTTTCTTCCTGATAGCGGGGCCACCACTCAAGTCTTCCAAGTCCTTTGTTCTTTGTAGGGGGCGCAGCACTTCTGCGCCCTTTCTCGACTTTGGCCTGCTTCAGGACTAGGTCCAGCCTTTAATACCCGTGGGCTTGTCTTAACTCTAAGACAACACCTGTACCATGCTCTCGAACATGGAAACGTAGCCTTGTGGTCGAATCATGGTTAGGATTCTGTGGAAGTCACGACAATGCTGCTCCCAAAGCTCAACAAACTGATCGAAGTAACGCAAATCAGAGGAGTAAAAGTATTCGTCCATTGGTCGGTGTTTCTGATTGGCGCCCTGATCATCCTGGGCGCGGTTGAAGATGCCCCGCTGGCATTCACGGTTCTTGGCTCATACTACGGCGTGATCTTGCTCCACGAGTGTGGCCATATGGTCGCCGCGCAACGAAAAGGGTGTGCCGTGTGGTCGATTGAGTTGTATCCACTCTGGGGAATCACTTGTTTCAGCGAACCGTACTCTCAACGCGACCGCTGCGTTATCGTTTGGGGTGGCGTCGTGGCGCAAGCCTTGGTAGCCGTGCCCCTGCTTGTTTGGGTAGAAGTGTTCGGCTACACGCGCTTTCAGGCTATGAACGCGATACTTGCTATCTTCGGGTTCTTTAGTCTGAGCACGATCGCCATTAATTTACTTCCAATTCGACCTCTCGACGGCGCGATTGCTTGGCCCTTGCTCCCGGTGCTCTTTAAGCGTTCGCCCGCACGCCAAGATAAACGCGAACCGGCCTGGAGATCCTGGCGGTAAGCTAGCGCGAAATTCATCAGGCGCGCGCTTCCGGCGCATGTCCGTTAGTTGGCTTTGCCACGTTTCATATCCAAGTCTTAACCTGTGAGAATCGCCAGGCTGCGCCACTGAGCCCACGACACACAAGGCGGCCCGCTTGAATAAGTCCAGTGATATCAACCCACCCTCAGTGGATGCCTCCTTGCAAACGGGCTTGGGCATGGCATATTTCCTCTGCGCGGCAGCTATGAAATGATGATTACTCCGAATCCTATGAGAATTGTTTTCCTCACTACGCTTTTCCTTCTATGTGGAACCGCAAGCAGCCAGGAACTCCATGAGCCAATTCTCGTTCGCCGCACTCCTGTCAGTGGGCTGCCCATCTCCATGAGTCACTTCACTAGTGAGCCGCCGGACCTGACACTTGTGCCACGCGCAGCGGGCGCCCGCATCGGCCATCTTTGGATTCGCACTTCGCACAACGCCCTTTTCATTGCCGGAAAAGTGTATGGTGATCAGCCCGACTTTCCGCATAGCGAGAATCAGATCCTTTCAAAGGATCATGTCGAAGTATGGCTGGCTGCTTCTCCCGATGTGCAATTGCCTGAGATTGGATGGGGAAATCAATTTGAAGACGAGACTCTCCCCAAGGGAGAAGATTCCTGTTCCGATTGGGCCAAACCAACGCATGAACCAGACGAGGCGGAGAAAAAATGTCGGGCCTGGGCCTTGGCACAGCTCCGCTATCGGACTTACTTCAAGCGGCTTTTCGTGCGTCAGTGGCTGCTCGCGCCGGACTTGGAAGTCGAGTCGTATGCCGGGCCTGCTTATGAAGAGATCGAGAAACGCTTCTTCGGACTCGGCGACAAACTTGCAGAAATTATGAAACCGCGGGGAAAGGCTCAACTATTTCTGTTCCCGGAGCAATCCGGTTATTCGTTTGAAATACTTATCCCGTTTGACGCATTCCCTCCTTTGCCAACTCTGAGGCCTAGCGAACTGTACCTTTTGATTGATTTGTTTAGTGCTGCCCCTCCTAACAAGCAGTTCGGCGTTTACTCCACGTCCTCGCCTGCACGTGTTTACGGCAAACCGGAGACGTTCAACAGACTTCAGCTCTACGTGCCGCTCTTTTTTGCTCTGACGCCTTGCGATCTTCCTCTCGCAGGAACCGATAAGCGGGGTGGCTATCACGCGGCGTGGTTTTTTCCTTCGTCGGGCCCCGCGCCCCGATATGAATCGGAGGCTTTCATCATCGGGAACGATCCGGCTGGATATCGTTACGAACCGGAAGGATTGTCGCCGACGGTTCGGACGACTCGCTATTTTTGGCGAAGCGCGGGGCCGGGGGAATGGGTTTGCGGCCCTCACCTTACGCACAAGAAGGGAAATGAGTCGGAGAGCTTCCCGGACACCGTCAGCGAGGATGGATTCGACGTCAAGCGGCTCCCGGAGGGCGACCTACTCATCAAGACCGGCCCGCGTGTGTGGTACTCCGAATTTGGCTCAGGCCAGTGCGGCGCCTGTCCCAGGAGTGACCTCCGTATCTTCGACCTCCGCGAGAATCTAAAACTCTACCAGTCACTCTTACTCGGAGACACCATGAATCCTCCCAGTGTTTTCTCCCAAGATTTCACCGTCTCCGCCGATTGGTCTAAGGTCACGGAATTCAATCTCACCGGCAACGACGAAAATCTTCCTGGTTCCTGGTCATCAACGACCTGGTGCCTCAGAAAGAATACCGAGCGATATAAGGCAGATGCGTATCTATACGAAAAGTGTGGTCAAAAAGAAAATGTACAGCCGCCCGATCCGCCTGTGCTGAAGGAACTCCGCGACATTGAGTACTAATTTTCTCTCGGAAGCAGCATTTTCGTGGCGAGGCGAACTGGACCTGACTCCTCCTGAAAACCGCACCGCAGCGAGCTTTCTTTCATATTGGACTTCAGGCGTGTGCTTCCGGCGCATGCCCATTTGACGGCGCTAGCGGTACAGTACCGTGAAACTGTTCGGCTTCCGTCGAGCCTGCCAACGCTGTTGTGGAAGAACTGCCGCTAGAAACGACTTGGGCGATTTCATCAAAATAGCCCGTGCCAACGAACCGCTGATGCGTAACCGCGCGGTAACCAAGTTCCTGCGAGGCAAACTCTTCCTGCTGAAGTTTCGAGTACGCCGTCATGCCCGCCTGCGCATAGCCGCGCGCCAGGTGGAACATGGACATGTTCAGCGCATGGAATCCCGCCAGCGTCACGAACTGGAATTTGTAGCCCATCTTGCCCAATTCTTGCTGGAAATTAGCGATCGTCACGTCGTCGAGCTTCTTCTTCCAGTTGAACGACGGCGAGCAATTGTAAGCCAGCAATTTGCCAGGGAATTTCGCGTGAATGGCTTCGGCGAACTTCTTCGCTTCCCCGAGATCCGGCGTAGAAGTCTCGCACCACAGCATATCGGCGTAAGGCGCGTAAGCCAGCCCCCGCGCGATGGCGGCATCAATCCCACCGCGGTACTGGTAAAAACCTTCGGGCGTGCGTTCGCCGTAAATGAACTCGCGGTCGCGCGGGTCAGCGTCAGAAAGCAAGAGACCAGCGGAATTGGCATCCGTGCGCGCAATCAGAATCGTCGGCACGCCGCAAACATCCGCGGCCAGCCGCGCCGCCACAAGTTTCTCGATGAACTCCCGCGTGGGCACCACGACTTTGCCGCCCAGATGCCCGCATTTCTTTGCGGAAGAAAGTTGATCTTCGAAGTGCACCCCCGCCGCGCCCGCTTCAATCATCGCTTTCATCAATTCATAAGCATTCAGCGAGCCGCCAAAGCCGGCTTCCGCGTCCGCGACAATTGGCGCAAACCAATGCGTGCCGGACTTCTTGCCTTCTGCGGACTCAATCTGGTCCGCGCGCATTAACGCGCGATTGATGCGCCTTACCAGGTTCGGCGCGGAGTCGCAAGGATAGAGACTCTGGTCGGGATAAACGTCGCCCGCGGTGTTCCCGTCAGCGGCCACTTGCCATCCGCTTCCATAAATCGCTTTCAGACCTGCCTGCACCATCTCAATAGCCTGGTTGCCGGTGATGGCGCCGAGCGCCGGGACGTACGCATCCGCGTGCATCAGGTTCCACAGCCGTTCCGCGCCAATCCGCGCCAGCGTGTACTCGATCTGAATCGAGCCGCGCAGCCGCAGCACATCCGAGTAAGAGTAAGGTCGCGTGATGCCGGACCAGCGGGGATCGGTGCTCCAGTAGTTGAGATGTTTGTTGCTCTTGCCATTCCCGTTTCCGTTGGCCCCGTTCGTTCCGTTTGTCGACATTTTGCTATTCCTTACCTTTCCTGCGGCATCCAACCGAAACCCAAAAAATCTCTTCTCACGCCGGATTGAATTCCTCGCGCCGGATCATTTCTTCACTGGTTACGCGCGCTTCGCGAAGCGTCGCCGCTACCCGCGGATCGCTATTCCCTGCAGTTTCGCGTAACAGCCGTTCGAGCTCTTCATCAAATAGGTCGCGGATAAATTCCGGCGTATGACGAACCGGCGCGCCATTCTCATCCACAACTTCGACGAGGCCCGAATGCCTCACACGCTGCGCGATCATCAAGCGGTAGATGCGGTCGGTGGCGAGATCCTCCATGTACCCATCCAGCAGGCTCGCGCCTTTGCCGTTGAGAACGCCGTTGCGATAGCGAATCACCGTGCGAACCGCCGCGCGCGTTCCGGCCAGCGTGCGCTTGCCGACTCCCTTCGGCAGCGGCCGAAGATCGGGATGCGTGTTGCCGTCCGCCGGGCGCGCCTGAAGCTGGTTTGGGGCCGGGAACTGGCTCACCGCGATTTCGTTTTGATCGGGATGTCCTGTCCACGCGCCGTCCATCAGCGAATTGGCTTCGTTCTTTTTGTCTTCCGCAAGAATTTTCAGCGCCCGCGCGTTCAGCTCTGCGTCTTCGCGGCTGGGGTACAAAGCAGTCATTCCCCCAATCGCGAGCATCCCGTGTTTGTGGCAAATGTCCGGCATGAGATTGCGCAAGTTTTGGAAGAACGCCACGTTGTGCGGAATGGTGTTGCGGTCGGGGAGCACCCACTCCGGGTTTTCCAGATTGAAGTGGATCAAGCTGGCCATGTAATCCCAGCGCCCGAGGTTCAGTCCCAGGATGTGGTCGCGAAGATTCCAGGCAAACTCTTCCATCTGAAACGCCAGCGGATGCGATTCCACCAGCGCCATGCACTTGATGGCATTCGTTGGCAAGCCCTTCAGCCGCGCAATCATCTGGAAAAGATCGCGCCACCACAGCGCCTCGTCGGCGGATTCGGACTTCGGAATGTAAATGCACAGCGGATGCTTCAGCGCGCTGAAATCCACCTGATAAGCCACCAGCGCGACGTCGAAAAGGGAGGCCGGAAGCAATTCTCCAGGCAGAACCCCGGCTTGGTGCAAGTGCAATCCGCGGGGCCGCGTGAAAATGACCGTGGAGCTGGGATTGATGCCAACAGTCTTGTCGCGCTTACGGTCAAAATAAGTAAGCCGGCCGGCCAGCGCCTCGAGAATGCTCTTGATGCCCCGCGAATTGTGTTCCCAGGTGTTGGCGGTCGAGTCTTCCAGGTCGAGCATCACCCCGGGAGCGCCAGAATTCAGCATTTTCACCACGAGGTCGGCGTCATCGGCAGGGCCAGTCATCTGGTTTCGCTGATCCGCGCACCACGCGGGAAGCTCAATGCGCCAGGAATTAGTGGTAGCCACGGAGGGCGGCAGGTAATCGGGAAGTTTACCGGCATGCGCTTCGGCTAGGGCGAAATCGCGACGAGCAACTAAGGCGCGCTGGCGCAAGGTGAGCGCGGCGTGTAGCGGCGCAAGAAAATCGAGGAAGCCCTCGGGCAAATCGCGGGCGGCATCAAAATCCGCCGGAGCGGAGTTGACCGGAACGATGCGATTCGCAAAAGGCAACGGCTCCAATGACGGATTCGGTTTCGTCGTTGCAGATGCCATGATTTACCTGATCCCTTTCCCCTCACGAAAACAGGCGAAGGTCGGCCGGCGAGAGGGTAGGGCAATTGGGAGGCCAATTGCCGCGAAAGCATGGTTCCTAAAACCAAGCTGCTCAAGCAGATAAGAGCCGCACCGCGCGACGTCCACGCAGGCGTGGAAAATTCCGGTCACTATGTCGAGGAATTTGCACACCAGTGGCGAGTATTTTCTCAGTCGCGGCAGTGCGTTCAATATGTTGAACATATGTTCAGACTTCCCTGTTCATTGATACCCGGAGCCCCGGAATAGTTGCGAGCAACTGTTCAATATCCTGAACATGTATTCTATACTGTGGACATAACCGGAACTTATAGGAGTCCGCCCTTGCCAGCCACAGACGCCAGTCCCGCAGTCGCGGTCGAGCGTGCCTTGAATATTCTCGAAGCCGCCGCCAACCGCCGCGATGGAATGACCAATTCGGAAATCAGCCGCAAACTCGCCATTCCCAAAAGTTCCGCCAGCTACATTTTGCGCACTCTCGAAAAGCGCGGCTATTTGCGCCGTGAAACGGAAACAGGACGCTACCGTCTTGGCCTCAAGATTCTGAGCCTCGGCGGAGACGCGCAAGCCAACCTGGACATCGCCGATGTCGCACTGCCGTTCATGAGGATGCTTAGCGAGAAGATTCGAATGACCGTCCACTTGGCCGTGCTGGATCAAGGCGAAGCCGTCTACATCGAAAAAGTCGAAGCCCCCGGATTTTTTAAAGTGAATACCTGGGTGGGGCGCCGCATGTTTTTGCATTCCACCAGCGTCGGAAAATGTTTGCTGGCCTGGCTGGCGAAAGACGGCGTGGAGACAATTGTGAAGCAGCAGGGACTGAAAAAAAGAACGCCGAAAACCATCACCGCTATCACGAAACTACTTGCCGATCTCGAACACGTTAAGCAATCAGGTTACGCGGTAGACGACGAAGAAAACAGCTTGGGCGCGCGGTGCCTTGGCGCGCCTATTTTCGACGCCACGGGAAATGTAACGGCGGCGCTCGGCGCCAGCGGCACGCTGACGCAAATGGACGAAGACAGCATGCCGCGAATTATCGATGCGCTCAAGGAAACGGCACGGCGCATTTCGCGGCAGTTGCAGAGAAGCGGGAGCGCGGGAGCCGCATAGAAGCGGCGCCGGGCATTTGAAAAATCATTTTGTCTTCGCCAGCGACGACGAGATTGTTCTTCACCGACGAAAAGACTATTTGCCTTATTTGGCGACGACCAAATTATTGGTTACAGAAAAAATGTTGGGAAGGGCGCTGGCGCGAATATAGGCAAGGTTTTTGTCGGCTTCGCTATCCACCACGCCTTCCAGCGTGACGTGGCCGTTCTTCACGATGATGTGGATAGAAGGCAGAGCCTGAATGGAATAACGCGAGAGGCCAGAGTCTCCATAAATCGCGCGATATACCGCGCGGCGGATCTGGTCATCCATTGGCGAGAGCGGAAGCACCTCGATGTTGTTGACGACTGAGGCGACTCCCTCGATGCTCTTCACAGCGGCTTGGGCGTCGGATTTCAAAGTCGGCCGCGTGACCTGTCCGTACAGAATTACGTTGTCGCCTTCCACCTTATACGCAAGGTTGTCGAACACGGAGTACCACGGCAGCATGACGAGATGGTGCCGCACTTCTTTTGCAAGTTTTTCGCGATACTTGCTTTCACTGCGCTGCTTTTTCTCTTCCTGCGGCCGCGCCGCCGGAGAGTTTGCCAAGGCCACCATGGGAACGGCGAGGAGCAGTATTACAAACAGCGACCGGAGTTCCTTTCTCATGATTTCCTCCTGAACAAATATCCTAGTGTTCTTCGACCAGTTAGATTCAAGATGCAGGGCGGCTGGCTGCGCGCACCTGTTCTGTGGGGGGAGGTGTTAGCATACTCCGGTAAGGGACGGCAGGAAATATGGGGTTATTTCGAAAAGAGAGACCCTTTAAGAGTGGCGGTATTGTGTCTAAATCTGCGGTCGGGCTGAGAGTGGCGTAGTGCTGGTGATTGCCGCGCGACGCGCGTTTCGTGGCCATTCACGACGCCAAAGTGAACCGCACCACGAACGGACAGGGCGCCGTGCACGACATGACGCTTGCCGATTTGCGGCGGCTGGATGCGGGGTCGTGGTTCGGGAGCGAGTTCGCCGGAGAACGCATTCCTACGCTGGAAGAAATTCTGGAGTTCTCCAAAAAAAATGACGTGGTGTTCTACCTGGAAATAAAACCGGGAAGCGCGTGGGGCGGGGAGCACGCCTTGGTTGGCGCGCTGCGCGATTCGGGAGAGATACCGCGGGCGGTGGTGATTTCGTTTGATGCCGCCATCGTGCTGAATTTGCGGAAAATCGAGCCAACGCTGATGACCGGGCTGCTATACGACGGGCAAATCGAAAATCCGCTGGAGAAGGCCGTTGAAATCGGAGCGCGGCAACTGATCGTGCGGGGAGACCTGGTGACGCCGGCGCTGATCGCGCAAGCCAAGAAAAAAGATTTGCACGTGGTGTGCTGGACGGTGAATCATCCCGCGCACATGCGGATGCTGATTGCCGCTGGAGTAGACGGGATCATGAGCGATTATCCGGACCGGTTGTTGGCTGCCACAAAGAAAGACTCTCATGGCGCAGAATCCGGATCCGCGGGCAAGAGAGAATGAAGGGCGGCGAGCTGGGCGACAGGGAGTTGCTCGGCGCGAGCGTCGGGGCGAAGTTCTAGCGCGGCAAGGGCTTCGCGCGTACGGTCGGGCTTAGCGAGAGAGCGCAAGTTGTTGACGAGCGTTTTGCGTTTCTGCGAGAAACACAATTTCACAAAATCCAGGAAGCGGGATTCGGCACCGTGGGACGAGTGGGCCTGCTTGCCTTCGATGGCCGCGGTATTGGGGGCGAGGGAAAGTTTTGCGCGTTCGCCGGGCAGACGGAGCGTGACGAGAGCGGAGGTGACTTCCGGCGGCGGATTGAACGCGTCGCGAGGAATTTCGAAGACGAATTCGGGGCGCGTGTAGAACTGGGTAACGACAGAAAGATAGCCGTAATGTCGTGTGCCGGGCTGGGCGGCGAGGCGAAGAGCGACTTCGGTCTGAATGACGACGTGGATTTCGTCGATGACGCCGGCGAAGGTGAAGAGGTAATGAAGGATCGGCGACGTAATGTAGTAAGGAAGATTGCCGTAGACGCGGACGCGGCGGCCCGAAGCGATGGCGCCGATGTCCGCCTTGAGAACGTCGCCGGCAACGACGTTGAGATTGGGGAATTGTTTTGCGAGGTGGCGGAGGCCCGGCAGGAAAGCCGGATCGAGTTCGATGGCGTGGACGGGAGCACCGGTGGCAAGGAGGTGCTGGGTCATTTCACCGTGCCCCGAACCGATTTCGATCCAACTGTGCCCGTCGTCCCGAGGAAGAGGCATGGTGGAATGCGGCGAAACGCGAATGGCACGCGCGATTTCTTCGCGCCAGTGGAGATCGGCGAGGAAATGTTGGCCGAGGCGTTGGCGAGCCATGGGTGGAACAGTGTAGCAAGAGGCGCGCGAAGCGCAGCGAGAGGCATCCTCGAATCTTGACGCCAACACAGCGCTCCGGTAGCGTAAACTGGCTACGGAGTTGTGGTTGAGAAATCTATGAGAATTTTGTTTGTGGCATCGGAGGGCCTGCCGTTTTCGAAAACGGGTGGCCTGGCGGACGTGGTGGAGGCGCTGCCGAAGGCGCTGGTGGCGCAGGGCCACGAGGTGGCAGTAGTGTTGCCGCGTTACCGCGGAACGAAGGCGACGGCGGTGGTGATGCCGAGCTTGACGATTCCGATGGGTGGGGCGAGGCTGCGTTTTCCGGCGATCGCCGATGGCACGGTGTTGAACGGCGTGCGGTATTTTTTTGTGGAAGACGCGGCCTACTTTGACCGAGATGGATTGTATGGCGGGAACACTGGGGATTATCCGGATAACCCGGAGCGGTACGCGGAGTTCAGCCGCGCGGCGATCGAAATTGCAAAACACATCTGGCCGTCGGACGTATTTCACTGCCACGACTGGCAATCGGCGCTAGTACCGGTGCTGCTGCGAACGTCGTACAGCAATGATCCGCTGGTGAAGGACATTCCGGTCGTTTTCTCGATTCACAACATGGGGTATCACGGGCAGTTTGCAAGGGATGTTCTGGAGCGCGTGGGACTCCCGCCAGCCCTATTTCATCCGACGAGAATTGAATTCTTCGGGAGCGTGAACCTGCTGAAGGGCGGATTGGTTTTTTCGGATTATTTGACAACGGTGAGCAGGAAATACGCGGAGGAGATTCAGACGCGGGAATACGGGCATGGATTGGACGGTGTGGCGAGGAGCCGCGCCGACCGCCTGGTGGGAATCTTGAACGGCGTGGATTACGCGGCGTGGAATCCGGCGACGGACAAGCTGATTGCGGCGAACTATTCGGTGAAGGACTTGGGCGGGAAGCAGGTTTGCAAGGCGGATCTATTGGAAGTGTTTGGGTTGCCGCCGGAGCACTTGAGCCGGCCGGTAATCGGAATTGTGTCGCGCTTCGCGGATCAAAAAGGATTCGATTTGATCGCGGAGAAAGCGCACGAATTGATGCGAGAAGATCTGATGCTGGCGGTGCTGGGAACGGGCGAGCGCAAGTACGAAGATTTGTTCCGGGCGCTGGCGGCGGCGTATCCGGGGCGCGTCGGCGTGAAGATTGCGTACGACAATGCACTGGCGCATAAAGTCGAAGCTGGCGCCGATATGTTCCTGATGCCTTCGCGCTATGAACCGTCGGGGTTGAATCAGATGTACAGCCTGAAGTATGGTACGGTGCCGATTGTGAGAGCCACGGGCGGGCTGGACGACAGCATCGAACCGTTCGACGTGGAGCATGGGACCGGGACCGGGTTCAAGTTCAAGGAATACACGGGGGAGGCACTGTTGTTTGCGGTTCGGCAGGCGCTGCACCATTACATGGATGAGCGAATCTGGAAGCGCATCCAGTTGAACGGGATGGCCAAGGATTTTTCGTGGAAGACGCCTGCGGCGGAGTATGCGAAGCTGTATGAAGCCGCGCGAGTCGTACGAGGATTTTCGCCACCAGTGAAAAGCTCGGGGAAGGCCGCTCAGGGCAAGCGGCAGCCCGGCCAGGACGTGGAGCAAGGCCCTCAAAGCTCGGCGCAAGCCGAAGCCGAGGCGGGGCAGAAACCACAAGATACGGAGCAGGCTCCTAAGAGTCCCGGGCAAGCCGCAAGAAACCAAAAGCGCGCTGGAACATCTAATTAAGTCGATTGAGGAGAGGAACATGCGGCGGCCCGCAAACGGCGGGCAAGCTGCTGAGGACAAAGAACATGGCGGATAATACAATTCAGACAGCAGATGACAAGAATTTTGAAGCCGAGGTGTTGACGGCCAGCAATGCGCAGCCGGTGATGGTGGACTTCTGGGCAGAATGGTGCCGTCCGTGCCACATGCTCGCGCCGACGGTTGCGGAGATTGCTCACGACTATGCGGGCAAGCTGAAAGTGATGAAACTGAACGTCGATGAGGCGATGAATTCGGCGGGGCGGTATCGCGTTCAGGGAATCCCGACGCTGCTGCTGTTCAAGAACGGGCAGGTTGTCGAGCAGATCGTGGGAGCAGTGCCGAAAGAGATGATTACCAAGGCGCTGGAACGGCACATCGGGTAATTTGAGGACGAAGTTACCGAGGCGCGTCGCGCGGAAGAGTGCGGCGCGCTTTTTTTGTTTGGATTCGGTTGCTGCTCCAGATGAAAAGGCCTGGGGACAAAGAGCCATGGCAACAAGTAAACTCATCACCCAACTACGTTGTACCTGGGCGGCGAACGCGCTGAACATTCCCTACCACGACCAGGAGTGGGGCGTGCCCGTTCACGACGAACACAAATGGTTTGAGTTTTTGATACTTGAGGGCGCGCAGGCGGGATTGAGCTGGGATACAGTCTTGAAAAAACGCGCGCGGTACCGCGAAGTGTTTGGCGGATTCGATCCAGCCAAAGTGGCACGCTACGACAAGAAGAAAGTGCGCGAACTGCTCCGCGATGCTGGAATCATTCGCAACCGGCTGAAGATCGACTCCGCGATTACGAATGCGCGGGCGTTTCTGGAAGTGCAAAAAGAATTCGGCACGTTCGATGCTTACGTCTGGCGCTTTGTCGGGGGCCAGCCGAAACAAAACGCGTGCAAAAGCCATAGACACCTCCCTGCAAAAACGGCGGAATCGGACGCCCTCAGCAAAGATTTACAGAAGCGCGGCTTCCGGTTTGTCGGATCAACCATTTGCTACGCACTCATGCAAGCGACGGGAATGGTGAACGATCACCTCGTGAGTTGTTTCCGCTATCGAGAGCTGTCGAAATAGGAATGGATGTAAGGCTTGCTTGCGTTGAGGGCGAGGCAAGCGTACGATTCTAAATTGTTGTTTCCCGCGAATTCCCGCCAGTAATTTTCCTCTCAGGAAGTGACGGAGAGGGAAGGGTGCGGCCCCGATCCGTGCGGCAGGGCCCTGATGGGTCTGAAGGTGTGAAGAGAAAGGCGAAGAATGAAATCCGTCGTGGTGGTGGGCGCGCAGTGGGGCGATGAAGGGAAGGGCAAGGTCGTCGACTATCTTTCCGGCTCGTTCGATTACATCGCGCGAGTGGCCGGCGGTCACAACGCTGGGCACACCGTCATTATTGGAAAAGACCGCTACGTCCTTCAACTGATTCCCTGCGGAATTCTTCGCCCGAAACAGCAGGCAGTAATCGGCACCGGAGTCGTCGTCGATCCTGCCGCACTCGTTGCAGAAATTGAAACACTCTGCAAGGTGGGAGTGAGCGTGAATGGCCGGCTGCACGTTAGCAACCGCGCGCACCTGATTTTTCCATATCACCGGGAGCTGGACAAGGCGGCGGAAGGCGCGCGCGGCGCGAACAAGATTGGCACGACCTCGCGGGGAATCGGCCCGGCCTACGAAGACAAGATGGCGCGGCGCGGACTGCGGATGTGCGACCTGCTGGAACCGGAGCTGTTTCGAAAGAAAGCCGCGCACGTGGTTGCGGAAAAGAACCGTCTGGCGAAGGGCGCGTACGGCGCGGACATCGATTTTTCGCATGAAGTGGAAGAAACGCTGAAGCTAGGAGAAAAGATCCGCGGGTACATTTGTGATACGGCCGAATTGCTGAACCGCGCGTTGGATGAAGGGAAATCCGTGCTGTTCGAAGGCGCGCAAGGAACCATGTTGGATATCGACCACGGAACCTATCCGTTTGTAACTTCGTCGAGCGCGACTTCGGGAGGGGCTGCGACGGGTGTGGGCGTGCCGCCGACGAAAATCAAGCACGTGCTTGGAATTTCCAAAGCCTATACGACGAGAGTGGGTGGCGGACCGTTTCCGACGGAGATGCCCGATCTCGACGCCAAAGAAGTGCGCGAACGCGGAAAAGAATTTGGCGCCGTGACGGGACGGCCGCGGCGTTGCGGCTGGCTGGATTTACAGGTGCTGCGCTATGCGAAGATGATCAATGGAATCGATTCGCTGGTAATCACCAAGCTAGACGTTTTTGATACGCAGCGGGATATTCAGGTGTGCGTCGGATACAAGTACAAGGGCACGCCGCTGAAAGAAATGCCCGCGCTTGCGGAAGAATACGAGTACGTCACCCCGGAATACAAGACGCTGGATGGATGGAATGAAACCACTTACGGCGTAAAAGATGCCGCCAAGCTGCCGAAGGCAGCGATCGACTATTTGCGATTCATTTCCGACTTTTTGCAGGTGGAGATTGGGATGATTTCGACGGGGCCGGAACGAGATGCGACGATTGTGCCGGCAGGGACGCTACTATCGCGGTGGCTATAAAAAGAGATCAAACGCAGAGCACGGAGTTCGCAAAGAGAAGAGCGGAAAGAAAAGCAAATAAAGGCGGCCGGGTTGAAGCCCGCCGCTACGAAACCTCACTCATGCTCAGCTACGAGCAAGCCCGGAAGAAAGTAATCGAACAGGTTGGGAAGAGAAAAGGACCGCGCGCGATCGCCAGTGTGAGCGTGTGGGATGCGCTGGGATTGGTGTTGGCCCAGGAGGTGAAGACGGACCGTGAGTATCCGCCGTTTGATCGCTCGACGCGGGATGGGTATGCGGTTCGTTCGAACGAAGCTGTCCCGGGCGCGCAACTAAAGTGTGCGGGAGAAATCAAAGCGGGCGACACGGTGAGGGAATCGCTAGCCGCCGGTACTTGCTGGCAAATCATGACGGGCGCCGCGGTTCCGGCAGGCGCGGATGCCGTGGTGATGATCGAACATACGACGCGTGAAGGCCATCTCGTGCGATTCGAACGAGCGGCGCAGCGGGGGCAAAACATTGTGCCAAGGGGAAGCGAGGCGGCAGCCGCGCAAACCATTTTGAAACCGGGGATGAGGCTTGGATACGCGGAGCTGGCACTGGCGGCGCAAGTCGGGGCGGTGCAAATACAACGCGCACAGCGGCCGCGCGTGGCGATTCTCTCAACGGGCGATGAGGTAGTTTTGATCGACGAAACGCCGGGCCCATTTCAGATTCGAAATAGCAACAGCGTCTCGCTTGCCGCGCAGGTTCGGATCGCGGGGGGCGAGCCGGTAGTGCTGGGGAATGCGGCGGACCGCATCGAAGATTTGGGAGAGAAGATCGAACGCGGGCTGAAAGAAGATGCCTTAGTGCTGTCGGGCGGCGTCTCCATGGGGAAGTACGACCTGGTTGAAAGCGTGCTGAAAGCCATGGGCGCGGAATTCTTTTTCGATGCGGTTGCAATTCGTCCGGGGAAGCCGGCGGTCTTCGGAGTGTGCCAGGGTAAGCCGGTGTTTGGACTGCCCGGGAATCCGGTATCAACGATGGTGACGTTTGAGCTGTTTGTGGCGCCCGCGATTGACTTGTTGAGCGGCGCGGAGGCGCGAGCACTGCCGTTGGTCGAGGCGCGGCTGGCGGAAGCGTTGAACGAGAAACCCGGGCTGACGCATTTCCTGCCAGCGCGCATAGAGTGGCCCGAGCGGGTGCCTGAGGTGAAAGCGCTGAAGTGGCAAGGGTCGGGGGATATTGCGGCGCTGGCGAAGGCGAACTGTTTCCTCGTGGTGCCGGGGGACCGAGAAAGGATCGCGGCCGGCGAGAGTGTTTCCGTGTTACTGAGGAAGGACGTCGTCTAGGTTCGAGTATGGCGAAGTTCTCCCATTACGGAAAAAAGGGCGAAGTGCGGATGGTCGACGTGTCGGAGAAGGCGATCACGACACGAACCGCTGCAGCACGGGGTTTCGTGAAGATGAAACCGCGCGTGGTGAGCGCCGTCCGGCGGCTGAAAAATCCGAAAGGGAATCCGCTGGAAGTGGCGCGGATTGCGGGAATTGCGGCGGCCAAAAGGACCGCGGAGTGGATACCTCTTTGTCACCCACTGCCCTTGACGCACATTGATGTGACCGCGCGGCTGTGCCAGAATGGCGTTGAAGTGCATTCCAAAGTGACCACGGCCGCCCAGACGGGCGTGGAAATGGAAGCCCTGGTCGCGGTTACCGCGGCTGCCCTCACGGTCTACGACATGTGTAAAGCCCTCGATAAAGGGATGGAAATCACGGACATTGTTCTTGTCGAAAAGACGGGTGGCAAGAGCGGAGAATTCCGCCGGCGGGTGGCGCCCCAGAGGCGCGCGCGATGACCACGGCTGGGCACAAAACCATAAAATTGCTGCTGGCGGACGATAACCCGCTAGTGCGCGATTTGATCGTGAAGGGACTTGAGCCGTTCTGCGCTGTGGAGGTTTCCACGGATGGGGCAGACGCGCTGCTGAAGGTAGTGGATACGCCTCCCGACGTGATTCTCTGCGATTACAAGATGCCCGGCCTGGACGGCAGGCAACTCTTCGAGAAACTGCGAGCGCGCGAATCGACACGTCACATCCCATTCCTGTTTATGGCCAGCCGCTCAGACATTGAGGAGCGACTGAGGCCGCTGGTCGATGGCGTCGAGGATTTCATCCCCAAACCATTTTTGATTAAGGACCTGGTGCGTATCACGAAAAAAGTGGTCGATCGCCTGCACCTTGAGAAGCTGCAGAAGAAAGCTTCACGGCCGGGCGTCATTCAGGGACGGCTCGAAGAGATGAGCATGATCGACTTGATGCAGTCGCTGGAGATGGGGCAGAAGTCGTGCCGGTTGATCGTGCAGAGCGGCGGCGCGCAAGGCGAACTTTATTTTGCGAGCGGGCAATGCCGCGACGCGAAGATCGGCAAACTCGAAGGCGATGACGCGGTTTATAAAGTGGTGCTGTGGACGGCAGGGGAGTTCGAGATCGATTTCAACGCCGCAAATGCCTCAACAAAGACGACCACGACACGCAATACGACCGGATTGTTGATGGAAGCGATGCGGCTGATGGACGAATCCAACCGCGATACGGTCGAGACGCCGTGATTCTCACGAAGAAACCTTCCTGATGCGCGTTGCAGTCCTAACGATCAGCGATTCAGTAACAAAAGGCGAACGCGAGGATTTGTCCGGCCCGGCGGTTGTCGCATTTTGCCGCGGGTTGGGCTGGGAAATCGCCTCGATGCTGCACGTGTCGGACGATCCCGCAAGTATCCGCGAGCAGTTGCGCGCAGTGGCGGATTCCGGCCGTGTGGACGTTCTCTTCACCACGGGCGGGACGGGAATCGGGCCGCGGGACAACACGCCGGAAGCGACCCAGGCCGTGGCTGACCGCATCATGCCCGGACTTTCGGAAGAAATGCGCCGCAGAGGACTGGAGAAAACGCCGACGGCGGTTTTATCGCGCGGTACTGCCGCGGTCAGAACGAAGACGCTCATCGTCAATTTGCCGGGAAGTCCCAAAGGCGCGGTGGAATCGCTTGAAGTCGTGGCCCACCTTCTGCCGCACGCGGTGAAAGTTCTACACGGAGCGCGGCACGACTAGCACAGTGCTACGCCACTTTCGACCTCCGCAGAGGAATGAGAGCGCGCAGCCGATCCTCACGCAGGTAAAGACCGCCCCAGAGCAGCACGCCCAAATACGTCGGGAACAAAACATGGCTGAATAGCGGATCGCCGGCGCGTAAGTGTGTGGCAACGGCGCCGCCAAGGTAACCAGTTAGCAAGATCGCGCCAAGAACGGAGGTCTTCGGAATGACATATAGGGCAGTGGACACTAATAAGATCGTCCCGAGAACTGGAGCGAGACTAAGGGGCCAACCTACGTGAGCGAATGTCTCCACCACGGGGGCCGGAGCCGGCCTTAGGAATTTTATGACGACGTCGATAGCAAGAAACGCGACAACCAATCCGCTCATGAGGCGTCCAGCCCAGAGCCCTTTCTTCGAGACGAGAGCGGTTTGCGTGTCTGCTGGCATGATTTCTCCTCCGTATAACCTACAAGTTGTAATACCACGCGTTTGTGAAATTGCTTCCTGTATTGCAGGACAGTGGCAGTCCGCCGCGACCGTTCGGCCCTTAACCACCTGCGATCGCCCCGATGATTAGCAGAGGCTCCGCTCCCGATGCCACGGCGTCCGGCAGCGGTGTATCCGGCGGCTCAAGGGAATAGTCCTCGGCGCAGGCGAAAAATCGTAAGAACGGGCGGCGCTCCTGCGTGACATGATCGCGGATGGTGCCGCGCAGCATCGGGTATTGCAACTCGAGGGCGTCGAGCACCGAGCGTTGCGTAACCGGACCCTCGACGTGAAGCTGAATTTCCGGACCGACTCGCGCCAGCGCACGCAGATGGCCCGGAAGGACGACGCGAATCATGGCAGCGTCTGGACCTCGACAGAAAGCACAGCCGGGAGGTGTTCCACGATGGGAGACCAACTGTTGCCTGCGTCGGCGGAGCCGTACACCTGCCCGCCCGTGGTGCCGAAATAGACGCCGCACTTATCGAGCGAGTCGACTGCCATCGCATCGCGTAGTACGTTTACGTAACAGTCTTTTTGCGGCAAGCCCTTGGTCAGGGCTTCCCATTCGTTGCCGCTGGACTTGCTGCGGTAGACGCGCAACTTGCCCTCGAGAGGGAAATGCTCTCCATCGCTCTTGATGGGCACTACGTAGATGGTTTCCGGTTCGTGGGCGTGAACATCGATCACGAAGCCGAAGTCCGTCGGCAAATTGCCACTGACCTCTTTCCAGGTGTCGCCGGCGTTGTCGCTGCGCATCACGTCCCAGTGCTTCTGCATGAAGAGGACGTTCGGGCGCGAGGGATGTATCGCGACGTGATGGACGCAGTGCCCGACCTCCGCAGTGGGTTCGGGGATGTATTGGGAATAGAGCCCCTTGTTGATGGGCTTCCAGGTCTTGCCGCCGTCGTCAGTGCGGAATGCTCCTGCGGCCGAGATGGCGATATACATGCGCTTGGGATCGCTCTTATCCAAAATGATGGTGTGAAGGCACATGCCACCGGCGCCAGGCTGCCAGCGCGGGCCGGTGCCATGGCCGCGCAATCCGGCGAGTTCCTTCCAATTCTTCCCGCCGTCCGTCGAGCGGAATATGCCGGCGTCTTCCACTCCAGCATAGACGGTGTCCGGATCGGTGGGCGACGGTTCGAGATGCCAGACGCGCTTGAATTCCCAGGGATGCTGTGTGCCGTCATACCACATGTGGGTGGTCAGAGGCTTGCCGGTTTCCGCGGAAGTGTCGTAAGCGAATTTATTGCTCTCGCTTTTGGGCGGTCCCGCTGCCTGGGCGTCTTTTTCGCCAGGCGGCGTCCCTGGCTGGGTCCAAGTCTTGCCGCCGTCGTCGGAGCGCTGAATGATTTGCCCAAACCAGCCGCTGGTTTGCGAAGCATAGATGCGATTCGCGTCGGCGGGTGAGCCCTTGAGGTGATACATCTCCCAGCCCGCAAAATGGGGACCGCTGACGTCCCATTTTTGGCGTTTGCCATCCGATGAAAGGACAAATGCGCCTTTGCGCGTTCCAACCAGTACCCGTACTCCGCTCATCTCTCACTCCTTCCTGTGCTTGGTGCATGTATCTAGGTGCTCGAAACTCGCCATAGAGAACGACTGACTTGCGCTCAAGAGCGCTTGTCGCGCTGTTGGGTCGTCGGTTTTATTTCTTGAGTGGTACCCAAACCCCAATGCCGCCCATTCCGGTCCGCGGATCGAATTCCTCGGAGTAACGCTCAAAGAAGTCCGGCGCGCCAGCGGTTCCGGAGGCGACATCCAGCCCGGATCCCGGGAGCCACTTGTCGATGGCATCCAGGGTTTCATGGAGTTTGGAAACATGTTCGCGGTGCGAGAAAACAGCATACTTCTGGGCCGGGATAGACGCGATAGCGAATTCGCCCGGAAGACCGGAAGAGCTGGAGACCTCGACGCCCGCCACGTAGTCCATACCGTCAGGGCTAAGCGCATTGAAGCACAAGCCATATGCAACGCGGCCGACCTGCCCGGGGATACTGCCGATGTAAGGCGCAAAGCGCTGCCACAGCTCAGGGGCACTTTGCATTGTTTCCGGAGTGTAGTGCCCGCGCAATCCGGCAATCAGTAAGGCCTTGCCGTTCTCGAACCGCGGCGCTTCCAATTGCATCGCAGGCGATTTCTTCATTGTTGCTTGGCTCATTTCCATCCTCCCATTTCAACTGGCGACCGAAGATCGCTGGCTTGGGAAAGCCAGTCTGCAGCAAGTCACTTGCAAAATGCAAGTTAAAAATGCTAGTGTGGGAATATGCCGAGGAAGAACGCCGCCGGTCCCGAAAGACGATCGGGTTGTCCGCTCAATGCTTCGGTGGAGATCCTCGGTGACCGCTGGTCGCTGCTGATTATCCGCGACATGATGCTCCGCGGTTTCCGTACGTACAAAGAGTTTCTGGGTTCCTACGAGAGAATCGCGACGAATATTTTGGCGGACCGGCTGCAAAAGCTGATCACCCATGGGATTGTCACCATTCATAGAACGCCATCAGACGGACGGAAAGTGATTTACTCGCTCACGCCGAAGGGAATCGATCTGGCGCCGGTCCTTACCGAAATGGTGCTCTGGGCAGCCGCACACGAAGATACAGCCAATCAGCCGCTTGTCCGCGAAATGCGGAAGGACAAGGAGAAATTCATGTCTGCCGTACGGCAACGCTGGGCCGAAGCGAATCGAGTGCCGAGGCGGCTGCCGAGGCGGCCTTAAGTCACTCCGATCGCAGCGCTTCCGTGACGTCCACGCGCGCGGCGCGCGCCGCGGGTAGCACTGAAGCGACGACAGCCGCGGCCAGCAGCACGACCACCGATATAACTACAGGCAGGCTGCCGGGCATCTTCACATCCTCGAAAGAACTCCGCGCCAGACGCACCAGAACGTACCCACATGCGGCGCCCGCAACGACGCCTCCTGTCGCCATCACGGCGCCTTCCGCAATGACACTGGCCAGGAGCTGGCGCGGCTGCGCTCCAATAGCCAGCCGGACACCGAACTCGCGCGTCCGCGCGCTGACGGAGAATGCCAGCACGCCGGCGACGCCAACCAGCGCAATCGCCAGCGCGACAGCCGCGAAGACACCGAACACCACTGTGTTGAGACGATCCGGAGTGAGAACTTCGGCGCGCACGTCTTCGAGGGTAGCGGCGCGTTCAACGGGCTGCTCCACGGACATGTCGCGAATGATGCGAGTGACCGGTGTGACCAGCGAATAGGGATTTGCACTGGTGTGGATAAAGAGGCGGCCGCCGAACATTGGACCTTCTTCAAAAGGGTTATAAATGGTGAGGATGGGTCCAGGAACCACGTGTTCGTCATCAACATCGGCGGCTACGCCGATGATGCGGTGCGGTGCGACGCTAATCCCTGGAATGAATTTCATCACCGGATCCGTCCAGAAGACGTGACGATTGACGGCATCCTGATTGGGGAACATACGTTGAGCAAGGGTTTGGCTGATTATAACGACCGGTTCTTTGCTCTGGCCGTCGAGTTGATTGAAATCGCGGCCGGCGATGATGGGAACGCCGAGCGCGGCAAAGAATCCGGGCGAGATGGTTCGCAACTGCGCGCGGGGATCCTCTTCGCCGGGCCCGCGAAGTTGGCCGTCGACCGAGAACTGGAGACCAGGACCAAAGCTGCCGGCATCGCGCCAGGGAACGACAATTCCGAAAGCCGTCTTGTTCACACCTGGCAGCGCTTCAATGCGGCGCATCGATTCCTTATAGAAATCGACCACTTGCTGAGGGGTTTTTCCGTAGGACATTGCGGGAACGTTGATGGCGAGGACGTGGCGTATGTCGAGGCCGGTCTGCGCCGATTGCAGCGAGAGCAGGGTCTTGACCAATGCGCTGGCGCCCGCTAGTAGCACGAAAGACGCGGCAATCTGGGTCACGGCGAAGACCCGCAGCCGGCGATTCGTACTGCCGGTGATGCGCACGCTGCCATTCGAGAGACTGATTCCTTGCGAGGAGTCAGCTGACGGCAGACGCGGGACAAATGCCAGCAACACCGCCGCGACGACCGCCAGCGCCGCCCCCACCCACAGCATACTCGAATCCACTGTCAGGTCGAGCGCGCGGACGGAGAATCGCGAGGCGTACCGCGCCATGATGTCAACCATGGGCCGGGCGCTCAGCACGCCGAGCGTCGCGCCGGCGCCGCAAAGCAGTAGGCTTTCCGCCAGCAGGACTCGCCGAAGCGCGCCAGTGGTTGCGCCGAGCGCCGCGCGGATCGACAGCTCACCCTCGCGCCGAACGGTCCGCGAGAGGATCAGGTTGGCGACGTTCGAACAAGCGATGACGAAAATGAGCGCCGAAGCCGCGAGCAGCACCAGCAGGACAGTCTTTGCGCGCGAGGTGATCTGATCGCGCAGTAGCCTAGCCTCGATCCGGAAATCCGCTTGCGCCGGATACTCTGCAGGATGCGCTTTGACCATCGCTCCATGCACGGTCCGGAGTTCAGCACGCGCCGACTCGAGAGTTGCACCGGGAGTGAGCTTGCCAAAGAGTTCCGTCATGCGATGGACGCGCCCATTCTGCATGGTCGCGGAGAGATGGTGCGGGCTGGTCACAATGTTCGCAATGATTTCGGTATTTGTCGGATATTGGACAGAGGGTTCGAGGACGCCGATGATAGTGGCGGACCTATCGCCGAAGCCGGTGCCGAGGCGAAGGACCTTACCGATGACGGAAGGATCGCTCTTGAGAGTGCCCGCCCAGAAATGATAGGTCAAGTCGACCACACCAGCGGCTTTAGGACCGTCGTCTTCCGGCCCGATGAGACGGCCGAGGACGGGATGGAGGCCCACCACGTCAAAATAGGAGCCGTCAACGACGCCAGCGCGAACTTCACGCGGCTCACCAAGGCCGATCATGGTGAAACCTACGACGGAGAACTCGCCAAACGAGCTGAGTGTCTTGACGCTCGCCCGCAGATCCTGGATTTCCGGCACGGAGAATGGGACGGCACCGGGGCTGATACCAGGCGCGCTTTGTTGGATAAAAACGAGCCGGTCTTCGTCACGGTTGACGAGCGGCCGGAGGAGCACCCCCCGCACCAGGCTGAAGATGGCCGCATTGGCGCCGATGCCGAGCGCCAGCGTGAGCACCACGGTGATTACCAGCCCTTGGCTGCGCGCCAGCGACCGAATAGCGAATTTCAGGTCGTTTACGAAGGACAGGATGGCCTCGCGAGATGGGGAATCTTTCGTTTGGCTCTCGCTCATCATCGTTACTCCTTTGAGTGTTCCGCCAAATAGGCTGTGAGACGCTCCAGGCTCTGCGTCCAGCCCACTTCCATCCCCGCCAGGTACCGGGCGGCTTCGGCGGTTGACTTTATAACGCGCGTCCGCAAGATTTGTTTCGTCTTACGGCCTTGCTCGGCAAAGGTCACGGCAGTCAGCATCTCAAACATGGGGTTGCCGGCGGCATCCAGCGCCGCGCTGGTGAAAACGATTCGCTCAGGTTCGACGATTTCCTGATAATTGCCCGTCATCGGATAGACGGTGCCGTCAGGACCGCGCATGTGAATGCGCATGGCGCCGCCGGGCCGCGCGTCCAACTCGCAAACCGGATTCGTAAAGCGATGGGGCCCCCACCACTGGGCCACGATCTTTGGGTCCGTCCAAGCCTTGAACACCAGCTCCCGTAGCGCGTCGAAAACGCGCGTAAGCACCAACTCATACCCTTCTTTTGGCGTGATGCTTCCCGTGGCCATGGTTTTTCTCCTTTTTCTGTGCGTCCCGCAAATATTCGTCCAGCCGGTCAAGGCTCTCGGTCCAGAACCGCTGGTAGCGCGCCAGCCAATCGGCGACATCCTTGAGCGGCGCAGCGGCAATACGGCACGGCCGCCACTGTGCCTCGCGCCCGCGCGTTATCAGGCCGGCGTGTTCGAGCACCTTGAGGTGCCGGGAAACGGCGGGCATGCTCATGGCGAAAGGAGCAGCCAGCTCCGTCACCGTGGCCTCGCCGCCAGCCAGGCGGGTGAGGATGGCACGGCGAGTCGGGTCGGAAAGTGCGGCTAACGTCTTGCTCAGTTGGTCAGTGGCCAATTGCATTAAACACTCATGTTAAATAACACGCCTGTTAAATACTACAGGATTTGCGGGCTGTCAAGAATCCTTTTGGGCACTCTACAGAGGCTGTTCGACGGGGACAGAGGTTTGCTTCGCGGCGGTGCCGCCGCCAGCATGGGCTGGGGCTGGTGACATTTTGTAATGAAGGCGAATGATGGTCAGGCCGAGGAAGGAAATCCTGTGCTCAGTGCGGAGTACACCTTCATCGTCTACGTAGACGTGGAAGAGTTCATGAAGTGTTTTGACGTAACGAACACGTCGGTGGTCTGCGCCGGAACGCACGATGCGATAGAAACCGGAACGGCCCCAAGCCGACCCCGATGAGTCCAGCCCAAACGAACCGTCCGGATGAGCGATGGGGCAAAGATAAACATTTGCGCTACCGTCGCACGGAAACGTTACCTTGACGCACGGGCTAGGCTCTCCGGGAAGCTTCACGGTGGAATATAGGCCCGCGTAGATGACGTGGCCGGAAGATTTCAAGCGGCGAAGCCACCCAGTGTAAGCGATGCGTCCCGAAGCCGGATCGAGGAGCTGCACGACTTCGCTGCTCATGCCCTTGGCCACTTCCAAGGAAGAAATAGGAAAGTTGAGCTGGTCCATGCGGCGGCTGATGAATTCCACGAGGAGCCAGAGAAAAAAGCGGCCGAGAAGAGCGACCTCGGTCCAAACCTCGAGCTGATACGAAGCGGCTTGCTCATAGAAATGGCGAATGGCAGGATGAATGGCGTCCGGATTGAAGCTCGGGCCGCGGAGGGCGTTGAAATCGGGTATCAAGCCCGCCCCGGGCGGAGCCTGGATTTGAAGATTTTCGTCGCGCGCGATGCGCTCATAGATTCCCGTGCCGATGCGGCCGCGTTCGCCCAGTGGGCAGCATAGCCATGGGATTTCGTCTTCGCGAATGCGCTTGCCGGTAGTGCGAACCCAGATCTTAATTCCGGTTTCGAGGAAGAAAGCGATCAAATCGTGCAGCGCAGAACGTTTGTCTCGGGTTGGCCTGGGGGCGTTTGCGGTCGCGCTGGCCGCATTGGGGAACGAAGGAGCGGGAGCCATGAATCTATCTTCTCATTGCTAGGCCGCAGTCGCCGCCGGTCAGGGCCGTTGTGCCCGCTGGATTAACGGTTGGAGGGGCGTCCTTCAGATTCTTGAGTTGACCGATTGCTGATTCAAGTTAAAAATGCTTGGACTATGGCAAGCACTACAGCACACAAACTATCGGACAAAAAACTGGCCGTTCTGGGCACGGGAAAGCTTGGCGGGATTTTGCTGCGAGCTTACCTGAAGCAGGAACTCTTCTCGCCGAAGCGCGTTACTGCGACGGTAAAACACGCCGAAAAGGCTGCGGCGCTGGCCAAGGACCTTGGCGTGTCCGTAACGACTGATAATCGCAAGGCGGTGAAAGGCGCGGACATCGTGCTTCTCGGCGTGAAGCCGCAAGTCGTGGGCGAAGTATTGAAAGAGATTGCGCCGGAGGTTAACGAGAAGACGCTGGTCATTTCTGTTGCCGCATCGGTGCCGACCAGCTACATCGAGCAGCGGCTCACCGGAAAAGTCCCCGTGGTCCGCGCCATGCCCAATACGCCTGCAGCCGTGGATTGCGGAATGACGGGCCTTTGCCGCGGCGCGCACGCCGGGGCGGAGCACCTGGAGACGGCACGCGCGATGTTCAACGCTGTCGGTCGCACCGTGGCCGTGGACGAAAAAAATATGGACGCCGTGACCGGGCTATCCGCAAGCGGTCCGGCGTTTGCCTACATTATTCTCGAATCGCTCGCCGAAGCCGGCGTCAAAGTGGGTCTGCCGCGCGACGTAGCCACTCTGCTCGCGGCGCAGACCATGAAGGGCGCAGCGAGTGTGGTTCTGGAAACCGGCGATCACCCTGCCTTGCTGAAGGACGCGGTGACCACCCCCGCAGGATGCACCATCGATGGAATCATGGAATTGGAAGAAGGCAAGCTCCGCGTGACGCTCATCAAAGCGGTCGTGAAAGCCACCAGCCGCGCGGGAGAGTTGCTTTTCGAAAAGTAAACCGGCCCGCGATTGACAACGGTGATACGATGCTGCGAGTGAGGAGTAATGCAGAGCGCGTACATTCCAGTCTTGGTTTACGCGGCGTTGGTTATAGCGTTCCCCGCCGTAACTCTGATCCTGGCAAAATTTATCCGCCCGGCCTCCACTTCCGTGGGCGCGAAGCTCAAGCCTTACGAGTGCGGCATTCCTCCGGAAAGTGATTCGCGCGGCCGATATTCCGTGCGGTTTTACATTGTGGCCATGCTGTTTGTGATTTTCGACGTGGAGACGATGTTCCTCATTCCGTGGGCGATCCTGTACCGAGGGTGGGTCGCCGTGCACCAAGGGCTATTCGCCCTGGTCTCGATGGTACTGTTCCTCGGAATCCTCCTCGTTGGATATTTGTGGCTGTACAAAAAGGGTGCCCTTGAGTGGGTGTAACGCCCAATTCTTTTACTCTCTCCAATCCTGCCATCCTGTTCGCAAGTTGTTATGATTGACTCGGTTGGCGGCGTGTGTTAGAAACGCGGCGTTTGAATTTTCGGCTGCTTCTCTGTTGTAGTTTGCGAACCACAAACGGTTCGCCGCAGCCTGTCGCACCCCAGGTCCATGGCTGACGAGCCCAAGGAACCTAAACCGCCTCAAGTCCCCACGGGCGAAAAGCCCGCCAGCAGCATGCCCGCTGTGTCGACTCCTCCTGCCAAGCCTGCCGACGCCGGCGCACCCGCTGCTCCTCCGAAGGCCGCGGCTCCTGCCCCTCCCAAGCCGCCCGTGGTCCTGCAGACTCCTCTCGACAACGATTTGGTCAAGCGATTTCGCGCCAAGTTCGGCGTGGCGCTCCTCGAAGCGATAGAGGACCGCAAGCAAGCTATCCTGACTTTGGAGCGCGCCCGGCTGGTGGAAATTTCGCTGTATCTGCGCGACGAAGAAAAATTCGACATGCTTGCCAGCTTGACCGCTGTGGATTGGCCGAAGCGTGAGAAGCGGTTCGACGTGGTTCTCGATCTGTACTCCTTCCCGAAGAACGAGCGGCTAAGGCTGAAGGTTCACGCCGCGGACGCGGAAGAAGTGCCCAGCGTCGTGAGCGTCTGGCCCGCGGCAAATTGGCAGGAGCGCGAAGTGTTTGACATGTTTGGAATTGTTTTTTCCGGGCATCCGGAACTGAAGCGCATTCTGCTTCCGGACGAGTGGCAAGGCTATCCGCTGCGGAAGGATTATGACATCTTGCAGCAGGACACGGCTTGGGTTCGTGAAAATCTTGGCATTGAGAGCGGTCAATAGAGCTATGTTGGTGCAAGAAGGAAGACGACTCTGAGCGTCGACACCACAAACGATCAGAAGACGGTGCTGGGAGCGGATGAGCTGGTCATCAACATGGGGCCGCAGCATCCGTCCACGCACGGCGTGCTGCGCGTCAAGCTGAAGCTTGACGGCGAGCGCGTGATTGGCTCGGAGTGCATCATCGGGTATTTGCACCGCGGCGTGGAGAAAATCGCGGAGAACCGCACCTATCAGCAATTTGCTCCCTATGTCGACCGCATGGACTATGTCGCGGCCGTCAGCAGTGGCCTGGGATATTGCGAAGCCATTGAAAAATTGCTCATCGTGGAAGCGCCGCTGCGTGCGCGCGTCATTCGGACCATCTTGACGGAGCTGCAAAGAATCGCCAGTCACCTCTTGTGGCTTGGGACGCATGCCCTGGACATTGGCGCGCTCACCCCGCTCTTCTACTGCTTCCGCGAACGCGAAGAAATCCTGAAAATTTTTGAAAAGTACTGCGGCGCTCGCCTGACCACGCATGCGTTCCGCATCGGCGGGTTGCAATACGAGGCTTACGACACTCTTGAAAAAGACGTCGAACGGTTCTGCAAGGATTTTGAGTCGCGCATCGCGGAATACGAAGCTCTGCTCACGCAAAATCGCATCTGGATCGGGCGCACGAAAGGCGTGGGGATTCTGACCGCGGCGGACGCCATCGCGTTTGGCGTGACCGGCCCGGTTCTGCGGGCCAGCGGCGTGAAATGGGACATCCGCAAGGCCGCCCCTTATGCGGCGTACGATCAATACAAATTCGAGATTCCCGTGGGCACCACCGGGGACACGTACGATCGCTATCTGGTCCGGATGGAGGAGATGCGGCAATCGCGGCTGATTTGCCTGCAAGCCATCGAAAATATCCCCACCGGGCCGATCATGGCGAAAGTGGGAAAGGTGCTGAAGCCCCCGCCGGGCGAGGTCTATCACGCCATCGAAGCGCCCAAGGGTGAAATCGGCTATTACGTCATAAGCGACGGCACCGTCATGCCGTATCGCGTGCACATCCGGCCGCCTTCCTTTATCAATTTGCAGGCGTTCGACCGCATGGTGCGGGGGCACCTCGTCGCGGATGTGGTGGCTATCATCGGAACGATCGATATCGTGCTGGGAGAAGTCGACCGTTAATGAATTCCATTATTCAAGCGACCATCGAGTTCTTGAAGGCTTTCTGGGCGCCTCTGCTTTGTGGCGTAGCCATTGTTGCGATTCTGCCGCTGATCGTCGGATACATCGTGTTAGTGGAACGCAAGCTTATGGCCGACATGCAAGCGCGGCTCGGGCCGATGCGCGTCGGGCCGCACGGCTTGCTGCAGCCCATCGCCGACGCCGTAAAGTTGCTCATCAAAGAAGACATCATCCCGGACAACGCGGACAAGCTTGTCTTCTGGCTTGCTCCAGTTCTTTCCGTCGGCGCGGCGTTGCTTTCACTGGCTGGCTTGGCGATCGGCCCGGCATTTCAAATCGCGCAGGACATCAACATTGGCATTCTTTTCGTCGTAGGTGTCAGCGCCCTGGGAATTTTCGGCATCGTGCTGGGCGGTTGGGCGTCGAATAGCCACTATTCGTTGATGGGCGCGCTGCGCAGCTCCGCGCAGTTGGTAAGTTACGAAACCGCTGCGGGAATGGCACTTGTGAGCGCGCTCTTATTTACAGGCACGCTGAACATCAAATCGATCGTTGAGGCGCAAAGCAACGAAGGCATTTGGTTCGTGATGCTGGCCCCGGTTGCGTTCTTTACCTACCTCGTCGCTTCCATCGCCGAGACCAACCGCGCTCCGTTCGATTTGCCGGAGGCGGAGTCCGAGCTCGTTGCCGGGTACATGACGGAGTTCAGCGGGTTCCGCTGGTCGCTGTATTTTCTCGCGGAGTACGCCAACATGATCGTCGTGGCGTCGGTTGCCACGACGCTTTTCTTGGGCGGGTGGCTGCGTCCATTTGCCAATGTCCACGGGCTTACCGGCTTTCACTGGCTGAATTCTCTAGATTTCGTCCCGGTTCTCTTGATGGTGGTGATCGGTGTCTACTGCGTGCAGCGCGCGCCAAAACAGCCAACGCGCGTACAACAGATGTTCCTGCTGGCGGTAGCGGGATTGTGTTTTGTCTTGGGTTTGGCGCTCCTCGCGCCGGTAGTTGTGCCTGTTGCCAAGCCGTTTTATGCCGGCATTCACGGCGGCTTCTGGTTCATTCTCAAGGTGAGCCTTTATATCTATTTTTTCATGTGGCTGCGATTCACCATACCGCGGTACCGCTTTGACCAGTTGATGCGCTTGGGCTGGCATTTCCTGATCCCGTTGTCCATCGTCAATGTTTTGCTCGTCGGTGTGGCCCTGATCGCCGGATCGTATTTGAACTTGCACGGGTGGGGACTGCTTCTGGTCACGACTCCCGCGGCCATCGTTACGCTGATCGTCGCGTTTCTGATTCTGGCGATGGAGAAAGAGCGCGGCGCGCCGCAGGATCAAGCTGCCGCTTCGGATTTTTATGCTGGATAAAGTCTTATTCTATTTCTTCGCGCTCACCGCTGTAGCTAGTAGTGTGCTCATGGTGACGCGGCGCAACGTAGTGCACAGCGCCATCTTCCTGATTACCGCGCTGCTCGCCACGGCCGGGATATTCTTGCAGTTGCGCGCGGAGTTTTTGTTTATCGTCCAGATCATTCTTTACGTCGGCGGCATCATGGTCCTGTTTGTTTTCGTGATCATGCTGGTCAATCTGGACGTGGCGCTTCAACAGATCCAGTTCGCGCGGCAGAAGTGGGTCGCGCTCTTCGTCGCGCTGGCTCTGGCTGCCCAGGTCGGCCTGATGTTCTGGACTTCCGGCAAAATGCCCGGGGAGGGTTTGCCGGTGCTGACTGCGGCGGCCGCGGACCATTTGCCGGCCAATTCCGAAGCCGTGGCGCGCAGCCTGTTCGAATCCTATCTGCTGCCGTTTGAGATTGCCTCGGTCTTGTTGCTCGTGGCCATGATTGGGGCCGTGGTGATGGCCAAGAAAAGGACATAACGCAGCGATGCTTCCGATCGGGCACTATCTGTTCTTGAGTCTCGCGCTCTTCATCATCGGCGTGGTCGGCGTCGTCACGCGGCGCAATGTCATCGTCGTGCTCATGTCCATCGAGCTGATTCTCAATGCCGTGAATATCAACTTGGTGGCCTTTTCCCGTTTGTACGGCGACGTGGCCGGCCAGGTCTTCGCGCTTTTCATCATTTCCGATGCTGCCGCGGAGGCTACCGTGGGCCTCGGCATCATCATCGCTTTTTTCCGTAACCGCGAAACGGTGTTGGCGGACGAAATGGATTTGCTGAAGTGGTAGACGACAGGAAAGAAGAAATGAAAGCGGCATGACGCCCACGGGCTACTTTCTCGACCATCTCTGGCTCATCCCGCTGTTTCCTTTGGCGACCGCGGCGCTGATGCTTTTCTTTGGCCGCCGGCTTCCGAATACCGGCGTCAGCGTGCTCTGCGTCGGCAGCGTGGGTTTGTCTTTCGTATACGCGATGGGCGTCGTGTTTCAATTGCTGGCCGCCGATCCGGAGCATCGCGTCTTTCAGAAAGTCCTGTTCGAATGGCTGACGCCTGGCCCCATGCAGATGACTGGCGGACACGCCATTCGGTTTGTCGCGGACTGGGGATACCTTCTCGATCCTCTTTCCTGCGTGATGGTTCTGGTCGTCACCGGAGTCGGCTTCCTGATTCACGTTTACTCCATCGGGTACATGGGGCATGAAGGCGGCTACTATCGTTTCTTCGGCTACATGAATCTCTTCATGTTCGCCATGCTCACGCTCGTTCTGGCTAACAACATGCTCCTCATGTTCGTGGGCTGGGAAGGCGTCGGCCTCTGCAGCTACCTGCTGATCGGTTTCTATTTCCTGAAGAAGTCGGCTGCGGACGCCGGCAAAAAAGCCTTCATCGTCAACCGCATCGGTGACGCCGCATTTATCCTCGGGATTCTCCTGACCGCCGTGACCTTGGGCACCATCCGGTTTACCTCGCAAGGTTTGCCGAACGCGGAAGGCTCTTCAGGAATTTTGCAGGCGCTGAAGTCAGCCGTGGATGCCCACGCATTAGCCTTCGGCGCGCCGGTTCTGACGGGCATCGCGCTTTTACTCTTCATCGGAGCCATGGGCAAATCCGCACAGATTCCTCTTTACGTCTGGCTCCCGGACGCGATGGAAGGCCCTACTCCGGTGAGCGCGCTGATCCATGCGGCCACCATGGTGACTGCCGGTGTCTACATGGTCGCGCGCATGAACGCGGTTTATCAGCTCGCGCCCTTCGCCTTGGACGTCGTAGCCGTAATCGGTGCGATTACCTCCATCTTTGCAGCCTCCATGGCGCTGGTGCAGAACGACATCAAGAAAGTCCTGGCCTATTCCACGATCAGCCAGCTCGGCTACATGTTCCTCGCCCTTGGCGTCGGGGCATTCGCCGCTGGAATTTTTCACCTCATGACCCACGCCTTCTTCAAGGCGCTCTTGTTTCTCGGCGCGGGCAGTGTGATTCACGCCATGTCCGGAGAGCAGGACATTCGCAAGATGGGCGGATTATGGGAAAAGATTCCGAATACCGCGAAGACTTTTGCCGTCGCGACTTTGGCGATCGCCGGAATTTTTCCCTTCGCCGGATTTTTCAGCAAGGATGAAATTCTCGGCCAGGCCTTCGACCGCTTTTTCTTGCTCTGGATTGTCGGTTTCATTACCGCCGGCATGACCGCTTTTTACATGTCTCGGCTGTTTTTCCTGACATTCTCCGGTTACTGCCGCGCCGACGAGCACGTTGAAAAGCACATCCACGAATCACCGCGGGCGATGACCGTTCCGCTCATCATTCTCGCCGGATTCTCGATTATTGGCGGCTGGATTGGCTGGCCGAGTGCACTCGGCGGAGAGAACCGTTTCGAGCGGTTGCTGGACCCCATTTTGATTGGCGTACTTCCTGAGACGGGAGCCGTTAAGATCGCGCACCATGCTCTCGCAAAAGAGATTCTCTTGATGCTGGCGTCACTCGCGATAGCCGGTGCTGGCATCTGGCTAGCCTACCAGTTCTACCGCGCCAAGCGCTTTGCTCCCGAATTGGTTGCCGGAAAATGGCCAAAACTCTATCAATTGCTCCTCAACAAATATTACGTGGACGAAATCTATGACGCTGCAGTCGTCGAGCGCACCAAAGACCTTGGCACTCTCCTTGGCCGTTTCGACGCCAATGTGATCGACGGCGTCGGCGTCAACGGCGCAGGCTGGCTCGCGCGCTTCACCTCCACTCTGTCCATGTGGTGGGACAAGTGGATCATCGATGGGCTGCTGAATTTCGGCGCGAAGCTGATGCAGCTTTTCAGTTATCCGGTGCGCTTGCTGCAAACCGGACTTTTTTCCAGTTACGCGATGCTGATTTTGCTCGGGCTCGTCGTTCTTCTGGCGTATTACGGGCACCATGTGCAGGTACTCCTGCGCAGCGTGCGCTGAGAGGCGATAAGAATGGACTTTTTTGCACATCACATCTTGAGCGTCGTCCTGTTCACACCGCTCGTGGGCGCCTTGGTTCTGCTGCTCATTCCTCGCGAAAACGAGCAAGCGCACAAGATTGCCGGAAACATTTTTGGCGCGCTCGGCTTCCTGGTTTCGCTTCCGCTAGTTCGCTGGTTCAAGCCGCAGTGGGGCGGCTTCACCTTTGAGGAAACCGCCGATTGGATTCCTTCCATCGGCGCAAAATATCATCTTGGCATCGACGGCATCAGCCTGTTGCTCGTCATGCTCACCACGTTTCTCGGGGTGATCGCCATCCTCTCGTCGTGGAGCGCGATTCACCAGCGCACCAAGGAATATTACATTCTGCTTCTCCTGTTGCAAACCGGCATGATTGGCGTTTTCGTCTCGCTGGATTTCTTCCTGTTCTACGTTTTCTGGGAAGTGATGCTCGTCCCCATGTATTTCCTCATCGGAGTTTGGGGCAGCGACCGCCGTCTCTACGCCGCCATAAAATTTTTCCTGTACACGCTGGCCGGATCGGTGGTCATGTTGTTGGCAATCCTCGCGCTTTACTTCTATGTGCCAGTGCCCGCCGGTGGGACGCGCACCTTCGATGTTCCAACGCTGCTCGCTGCCGCGCAGCACTTTTCCGACCCGCTGAAAGTCTGGCTCTTCTGGGGATTCTTCTTCGCATTTGCCATCAAGGTTCCCATGTTCCCGTTCCACACCTGGCTCCCCGACGCGCACACCGAAGCGCCCACGGCCGGTTCCGTCATCCTCGCCGGCGTCTTGCTGAAAATGGGTACATACGGCTTCATCCGGTTTTCGCTCCCCTTGCTTCCAAGTGATGCGCTGCTGCGCCACAAGATCATTCAGATCGTCATCGTGCTCTCCCTGATCGGCATCATTTACGGCGCGCTCGTCTGCCTCATGCAGAAAGACATGAAGCGCCTCATCGCCTACAGCTCGGTCAGCCATCTTGGTTTTTGCACGCTCGGGATTTTTGCGCTCACGCCGAACGGCCTCTCCGGCAGCGTGCTCCAGCAGATCAACCACGGTATCTCCACCGGCGCGCTCTTCTTGATCGTTGGCGTGCTCTACGAGCGGCGTCACACGCGCATGATTTCGGAGTTCGGCGGCCTCGCGACGCCTATGCCCAATTTCGCCGCCATCTATCTGATCGTCAGCCTCAGTTCTCTCGGAATGCCCCTTCTCAACGGCTTCATTGGAGAGTTCACCATTCTCCAGGGCGCTTTTCAGGTCAGCAAAGCCTGGGCTGCCTGGGGCTCGCTTGGCGTGGTGCTGGGCGCGGCGTACTTGTTGTGGCTATATCAGCGCGTGATGTTCGGTCCGGTCACGCAATTCGCCAACGAAGAGTTGCCGGACTTGAACCTGCGCGAGTACGCCACTCTCGTGCCGCTCGTGATTCTCGCCTTCTGGATCGGCATTTACCCGAAGCCGTTCTTCGCCCTCATCGAAAAGCCCGTGCAGAAAATTGTCGAGCAGGTGAATCCGGATTTCTACAAAGCGGAGCATGCAAAACTGCCTCTGGCGGAACTCCACGCCGCTGTGGCGGAGACGAAATAGCCCGCCCGCATGAACATCCCGTTCATCAACGCGATTGTCAGCTATCTCCGGGGTGACGGCGCCGTCATCCTTCCTGAGATTGAGCTAGTACTCTTCGGACTCGGGATTTTGGTGATCGATTTCTGGATCGAGCAGAAAGAAAAATACATGAATGCCGGCCTCGCGCTGGCAGGCACGGTGTTCAGCGCTTTCACGCTCTGGAAGCTCCGTGCCGCAGTCGCCGTCAGGGGCGAATTCGCCGGATTCCACGATTCCGTCGTGGTCGATCCGTTCTTTCTTTTTTTCTCCATTCTTTTTCTCGCCGCCACCGCGCTGGTGATCTTGCTTTCCGTGAAATTCCTGGAGATCGAAAAGGAACAAGAGGGCGAATACTACGCGCTTCTTCTCTTTGCCTGCGTCGGGATGATGCTCATGGCCTCCGGGATCGACTTGATCGTTTTGTTCCTCGGCTTGGAGACGATGGCACTCAGCTTCTATGTACTCACCGGTTTCTTGCGACGCGAAAAACGTTCCAATGAAGCCGCCCTGAAATACGTTTTGCTCGGCGCGTTCAGCTCCGGAATCCTGGCCTACGGTTTTTCGATTTTATACGGCCTGAGCGGCGCGACGAGCCTTGGCAGTATCACTTCGGCGCTGGCGCGGCGCGAAAACCTGGTGCACATTGTTGCGCTCAGCCGCCTCCCGGGCGCGCAAGGCCAGCAGATGCATGATCTCCTGGCAAGGCAACTCCCTATTGCGCTGAACTTCGATCCTCTCACTCTCCAGCTTCTTCCAATACTAGCGTTCGTTCTCGTCGCCGTCGGGCTATTCTTTAAGGTTGCGGCCGCGCCGTTTCATCAGTGGGCTCCGGACGTTTACGAGGGCGCGCCCACCCCGGTCGCCGCCTACGTCAGCGTGGCTTCCAAGACGGCGAGTTTTGCTCTTCTTCTGCGGCTATTTATTTCCGTCTTTACTCCTTCGCAAAAAACTTCCCAGGAACAATGGATGTATCTCATCGCCGGCGTCGCCGTGGCTTCGCTTACCTGGGGCAATCTCGCTGCATTGACCCAGACGAACGTAAAACGTCTGCTCGCTTACTCCTCGATTTCCCACGTTGGCTACATCTTGCTCGGCCTCGTCGCCTGGAACAAAACCGCTTTTACGGGCATCGCCTTCTATTTGCTCTCCTACGTGTTCATGACCGCAGGCGCTTTCGCCGTCATCATCGTCCTTCGCCAGAAAGGGATTATCGGCGAAGAACTCGATGACCTGAACGGTTTGTATCAGCGCAGCCCCGCCGCCGCTGTCCTGTTGCTGATCTTCATGCTGTCCCTAGCCGGCATCCCGCCCACGGCGGGTTTCATGGGCAAGTATTTTATTTTCCTTTCGCTCATTGAGACGCACCATCCCGTTCTCGCCGTTTTTGCGGTTCTCTATATCGTCCCCGCGCTTTATTACTACTTCCGCATCGTCGTGCACGCCTGGCTCAAGCAGCCCGGCGAAGCCCCGCGTCCCATCATGACCAGCGCGCAGGCCGTGGCCCTCGGCGTCGCCGTGTTTGTCACCCTCGCCGCGGGGTTGTATCCTGAGCCGTTCACGCGGCTCGCCCAATATGCCTTCGGACAATAAGCCGGAAAACTCCACCCCTCAGGAACCGGCCAGGGACAAAGCGAAGAACTTTTCCAATCAGTTCGCGCTTGCCATGGAGCTCCCTTTCGTCCTCGTGGCCGCCGTCATTGTTGGTGGGCTAATGGGTTATTTGCTTGATCGCTGGCTGCATACCAGGATGGTGTTCACCCTTCTCCTGGGTGGCATAGGATTCTTTGCGGGAATCCGGGACATCTTGCGGCGGTTTCCGGGAAGCAAAGATGGATCCAACCGAAGTTGAAGCGACCCGCGGACGGTTGACGGAGCGGCGGATCGCGTGGCTCACGCTTGTACTGGGTCTCGCGTCAGGTGCAATCGTGGCCTTGTTAGGTCCGGCAAACTGGGGCGCAGGTCTCGCGACTGGTACTGTGTTCGCCTGGCTAAATTTCCGCTGGCTCCGCCACGGTGCGAACGCGCTCGTACTCGCGTCAAAGGCTCAAGCTGGATCGGAAGAGCCGCGCGTTCCCGTCGGAACGTATTTTTTGATGCTTTTTCGCTACGGCTTGATAGCCCTCGCCGTGTATGTTATTTTTAAGTGTCTGAAGGTTCCCCTTTTGAGCATGGTTGTTGGCTTGTTTGCTCTGGCAATAGCGGCAATTGGGGCAAGTGTGTACGAAATCTTTCATCCAGTGGACTAGCGAAATGGAAAACCACGTCAGTTGGCTTGCGCAGCTTGTGAATCAGGTTTTCGGGCGTTTTGCCTTGGCCATCCTCGCGGCACTGCACATCAAGCCGAACAATCCCGAAATGCCTATTCCTGAGCACGTCGTGATGGCTTTCTGCGTTTTGCTCTTGGGCTCAGGACTCGCTCTCCTGCTTCGGTCCCGGCTTTCGGTGGAGCGGCCCCGCGGTATGCAGCAAGTCGCGGAACTGCTCCTTACGAACCCCATGGGATTCGGACTGAATGACATTTTGAAAGAGAACGCGGGCCATAATTGGATCAAGTACGTTCCTATGGCGGGCTCCGTATCAGTTTTCATCCTTTTGTGTAATCTGCTCGGCGTATGTCCGCTGTTTTCATCTCCAACCGGGAACGTCTCAGTGCCATTTGCATGTGCGGTTGTTACCTTTATCTATTTCAATTGGCAAGGTCTCAAGCATCATGGGCCGGTGGGCTATCTTCGTACGTTCACAGGTGGCGTGCACTGGTCGCTTTGGATTCTGATTGTTCCCGTTGAACTCCTCAGCACTACGGCTCGGTTGATGTCCCTTACCGTCCGGTTATGGGCCAATATTTTTGCGAGCGACATGATTTACGGTCTGTTTCTCGGACTTTTCACTGGGCCAGTGGTGTGGGGACTGAGCAAGTCACTCGTGCTCGGCGTGATTCTGGGCATTTTCCCGGCGCTGATTCCACTGATTTTCGTTGGTTTGCACATTTTTGTTTCGATCGTGCAGACATATGTATTTACGGTCCTGCCGTCTGTGTATATTGGCATGGCTACGTCGGATCACCACTGACGAGGCCATCGAGTTTCGTTGCGCCGTTTCAGCGTGAGCCCGGCTGCACGGTGTCCGGGAACCACCTCCTGGCGGCTAATTCATGAGGAGGAAGTAATGAAGAAAACAGTAGCTGTTCTGATGGTGCTCTTGGCCATCTTGATCGTTGCCCCGGCGTCGTTTGCACAGGCCGGCGGTGCCGCGGAAAAGCCGCCCCTCAATCCCACGGCGCTGATTATCGCCGCGGGCTTCGGTGTGGCCATTGCAGCGTTCGGAGGAGCCTTCGGGCAGGGTCGGATCGTTTCGTCGGCCTGCGAGGGCATTGCGCGCAATCCCGGCGCCGCCGATAACATTCGCGCTGCCATGTTGTTGGGCATCGTTTTCGTGGAAACTCTAACCCTGTTCACCTTCGCTCTTGGCTTTCTCCTCTATTTGAAGCTTTAGTCCCGAAACTCTCTGGAACCGCATCGGCCGGCGGCGCAAGCCTTCGGGCCGTTTCCATTTTCCGCGAGCTGGCCCCTCTTCCTCGTTACCTGGAGGCTGGCCTGAAATCGTCCTGGACTTCCCCTACGAGTCTGGTGAAATCTCTTTCAGGAAGTACTGCGAAATTCAGAAAAGACGGCAGTTCTACTGCCGCCTTTTCCTTTTATTCTGCCCTTCTCGATGGCAAGATGCTCCGCCCGTGTCCCGCCCTTTAGAATCAACAACTTAACTGGAACCCATTTTTTAAGCCCCGTATCCCGTATATTGATACATATGCATGTAATGGGCGTGTATGGGGGCGCATCATTAATCCAAGTTTATGCCCCCAAAGATGTTTGCAACCAGATTTGAGCCTGTTGTGGGGGCGCAGCGTGCTGCGCCTCTGCTTGGCAACATTGCAAAAACGGAGAGGTCTGGTGTGGCTGAACTCCGCCGAAGAGACTAACGCCCCAGAAGCGTCGGCTGGAGAATGAAGTTCAGCACCTGGTTGGGAAACAGCCCGAAGTACAGCGTGCCAGCCACTGTTAATGCCAAAACAAAATTCACCGTAAGCGGAAATCCCACCGGAGGAGCCGCCGCCGCTTCCGCGCTGGACTCGCGCATGTACATGACCACAATCACGCGCAGGTAGTAGTAAGACCCGATCACGCTGTTAATGGCCATCAGCACCGCGAGCCACAGCAGGTGCGAGTTCACTGCTGCCTTGAAAATGTAGAACTTTCCGAAGAAGCCCGCCGTCACTGGCAGCCCGAGCAGCGAAAGCAGGTAGACGCTGAGCGCCGCAGCAATCCACGGCTGGCGCTGCGAAAGCCCCGCATAATCGTCCAGCGAAAGATTCTTTTCGCCCGTGCCGCCCAGTTGCGAAACGATGGCGAACGCTCCCAGCTTCACCAGCGCGTAGCTGAGCAAATAAAAAAGTACCGCCGCATAAGCAGGCGCTGCTTCCGCCGCTCCGCTGCGCGCCATGAACGTAACCGCCGCAAACGCCACCAGGATGTAGCCCGCGTGCGCAATCGAGCTGTACGCCAGCAGCCGCTTGACGTTGGTCTGCACCAGCGCGCCCAGGTTCCCGGCGAACATCGTCAGCGCTGCGAGCGCCCAGAATGCCCAGAACCAGAAGTGCGTGGCGGCCGGAACCGTTGCAAAAATGCGTAAGAGCAAGGCAAATGCCGCGGCCTTCGGTCCCGCGGAAAATAGCGCCGTCACCGGCGTGGGCGCGCCTTCGTAAACGTCCGGCGTCCAAACCTGGAAAGGGGCGGCGGCCACTTTGAAGCCGAGGCCAATCAGGATCATCGCCAGCCCAAGCTCGAAATAGGTGCTCTGGAAAAGCTCTTCGGAGCCCATCCCGTTCAGCTTGGTCGTTCCGCTCGCGCCGTACACCAGCGCAATCCCGTAGAGAAAAAACGCTGTCGCAAACGAGCCCAGCAGAAAATACTTCATCGCTGATTCACTGGACTTCAAGGAATCGCGGCGATATCCCGCCAGGATGTAACTGGAGATCGAACTCATTTCGAGTCCGATGAACGCGGTCAGCAGTTCCTGCGCCGAAGCCAGCACGCCCATTCCCGCGGTGGCAAAAAGCAGCAACGCGTAAAATTCCGCGAAGGGAAGCCGTTCACGCTGCAGGTAAGGCTCCGAGGCCAGCACCACCAGAAACGCCACCGTGCCCACGAGCAATCGGAAAAAGAAACTGAACGAATCGGACTGCACCAGCCCGTCGAACCCGGGACCCGCATGCATCGCAGAGGTGACGGATGCCGCCGTTCCTGCCACTGTGCCGATTAGCGCCAGAAACGTAAAGAAGTGCCGGCTGCGCACGAATGGTTGCATCAGCATCACCAGCACCCCGAAGCCGCACCACACCAGTTCCGGAAGCACTCGATACGCGTCAATAACGCGGGGAAACATCTAGCGGATTCCCAGCCTTTCCCTTGCGATGACCTTAGCCGCCACGGTTGCGGACTCTCGGCTATCCTGCGGTGTGGTTTCCTTCGGCACCGCAGCCTCATACGGCCGCTGGGGTTCGACTTGATCAATCACGTCTTGCGCCGCAGCGGCCGTCCGCCGCGTGATAAACGTCGAGCCAATGCCCATCCACAATGTGACAACAGCCATGGTCGCCAGAATCCACTTCTCGCGCGCCGAAGCATCGGGCAGCGCGCGGTTTTTCTCTCGCGTAATCTCTCCGAAAAATACTCGCTGGTACGACCATAACAAGTAGCACGCGGAGAGAATCACGCCAAGTGCGGCCCACGAAGCCCAGCTCCAGTGTCTTTGGTACGTGCCGAGCAGCACCAAGTATTCGCCGACGAAACCATTCAGCATCGGCAATCCCAGCGACGACAGCGCGACGAACAGAAAGAACGCCGCCAGCTTCGGCATCGGCGTAGCCAGCCCGCCAAACTCGCTGATTTCAAATGTGTGCCGCCGGTCGTACAACATGCCCACGAGCAGGAAGAGCGCGCCCGTCGAAATCCCGTGCGCCAGCATCTGATAAACCGCGCCCTGCATGGAAATGTTATGAAACGCGAAAATTCCGAGAACCACGAAGCCAAGGTGGCTGACCGACGAATACGCGACCAGCTTCTTCAGGTTCGGCTGCACCATGGCCACCAACGCGCCATAAATGATGCCGATAATCGCCAGCACCGCTATCCAGGCCGCGGCTCGGCGTGAAGCCTCCGGAAAAAGCGGCAGGCAGAAGCGGATCATTCCGTACGTACCCATTTTCAGTAGCACGCCTGCCAGCATCACCGACCCGGCGGTGGGCGCTTCCACGTGCGCATCCGGCAGCCAGGTGTGCAGTGGAAAGAGCGGCACTTTGATTGCAAACGCGAGAAAGAACGCCAGGAAGAGGAGCATCTCCGTTCTCGGCGCAACCTCCAGCCCGCCTTGCGATGCAGGAGTATGCAGCAGTGTCTGAATCGTCGGCAAATCAAACGTGCCCGTGGCGTTGTACAGCCAGATGATGCCGATCAGCATGAAGATCGAACCCGCCATGGTGTAGAGGATGAATTTCACGGCAGCGTAAACGCGCCGGCCGTGCCCCCAAATGCCGATGAGCAGCGCAATGGGAATCAGCATCACTTCCCAGAAAAGAAAAAAGAGGAAAAGGTCCAGCGAAAGGAATACGCCCACGACGCCGACTTCCAGCATCAACAACATCACGAAAAATTCTTTGACGCGGTGCTCGATGCTTTGCCACGACGCCAGAATCGAAATCGGTGTCAGAAACGTCGTCAGGATCACCAGGAACAGACTGATTCCATCAACGCCCAGGTGGTAATTGATCGGCGGCTGGTTGATCCACTTGACGTATTCCTCAAGATGATACCCGGTCGTGCCAGCAGGCACTGCGCGGATCATCAGCAGCGAAAACAAAAATTCCGCCAGCGAAACGATCAGCGCGATGATGCGGATGAATTTGTGATCGTCGCCGCGCAGCAACAACAGCGCCAGCGCTCCCACAGCAGGGAAAAAGATCAGCACGGAAAGCAAGTGTCCGCCGTGCAGCATCAGCGCACCATCCCAATAACCGTTTTTCCACCGAACGGCCAGAAGAAAATGACCGCCATCACCACCAGTGCTCCAACGACCACCCACACCGCGTAACTCCGCGTATTCCCGGATTGTGCGTGGCGCACTCCGTCGCCGATGGCGGTCGCGCCTTCGGCAATGCCGTTCACCGCTCCGTCAATCGCGGCCACGTCGGCCGCTTTCCAGAGCACATTGGTCGAAATCCACAGCAGCGGCTTGACTATCGCGGCAGCGTAAAGCTCGTCCACATAATATTTGTTCAGCAAAGTGGTGTAGACCGGCTTCATCGACTTGGCAAGCGAGTCCGTTTTTTCAGGCCGCTTCAGATACAGCCAGTAGGCAACTGCGGCGCCGAGCAGCGCCGTGACCACGGCGATGCCAGCGAAACTCAACTCAATCTGATGAGCTAGCCCTGCGAGGAGTACTCCCGATTTCTCGCCAGGGCCGAAGACTGCCTCTAGGAATTTTGCGAAATAGTCCGGCCCTTTGCCGAGCATCGCAGGCGCGGCGAGCCAACCACCCACAGTCGAGAGCACCGCCAGTATCATCAGCGGTGCGAGCATGCTTTTCGGCGATTCGTGGATATGAACGTGATGCTCGTCGTAGCGCGGTTTGCCGTGAAACGTCAGGAAGATCAGCCGGAACATGTAGAACGACGTCAGCAGCGCGGTGGCCAACCCGAATCCGTACAATGCATATCCAACGTTGCGGCCGCCATACTCATCCGCAAAAGCGCTCAACAGGATGGAGTCTTTGCTGAAGAACCCTGCGAACGGCGGGATACCCGCAATCGCGAACGTAGCCGTCCACATAGTCAAGCATGTCCAGCGAATTTTTTTGCTCAGCCCGCCCATGCGGAGCATGTCCTGCTCGCCGCCCATGGCGTGAATCACGCTGCCTGCCGCGAGGAAGAGCAGCGCCTTGAAGAACGCATGCGTCATCAGGTGAAAAATCCCCGCGGAAAACGCCCCAACACCGCACGCGAGAAACATATAACCCAATTGGCTGACCGTCGAATACGCGAGAACTTTTTTGATATCCGTCTGTACCAAGCCGATAGTCGCCGCAAAAAACGCCGTCGCACATCCAACAATGGCGACGACCAGCATCGCTGTCGGCGCATGCGCAAAAAGAATGTGCGAGCGGGCCACTACGTACACGCCCGCAGTCACCATCGTCGCCGCATGAATCAACGCGCTGACCGGCGTCGGCCCTTCCATCGCGTCCGGCAGCCAAACGTATAACGGCAACTGCGCTGATTTTCCGCACGCGCCCATGAACAGCAGCAGGCAAGCGATCGTGAACGTGCCAAGATGCCCCATCGCATCCGTTGGCCAAGGATCCGCCTTGGCGAAAAGCTGCACAAAGTCCAGCGTCCCGAACACCTTAAACAGCAAAAACATCCCCAGCATGAATCCAAAATCGCCGATGCGATTGACGATGAAGGCTTTTTTCCCCGCGTCCGCAGCCGATTTCTTCAGGAAATAAAATCCGATGAGCAAATAGCTCGAAAGCCCCACGCCCTCCCAGCCAACGAACAGCAGCACGTAATTTGCGGCCAGTACCAGGATAAGCATGAAGAACATGAACAGGTTGAGGTAGGAAAAGAAGCGGTAGTAACCGCCTTCATGCGCCATGTATCCGGTCGCGTAAATGTGAATCAGCCAGCCGACTCCGGTCACGACCAAGACCATCACGACCGTCAACTGGTCCATCTGCAGGTCGAAGCCTGCGCGGAAATTTCCCGCGGCGATCCAGGTGAAGAATTCCTTGTGGAAAAGAACCTGCCCGGATTCGAAAAATTCGCGCACCGCTTCGAGCGCGCCTAGAAAGGAAAGTCCCGTGGACCCGATCGCCACCCAGTTAACAATCCTATTTGGCCACTTCGCGCCAAGAATTCCATTCACCGCCGAGCCCAGCAGCGGCAGCAGCGGAACAATCCACAGGTATTCGAGCATCGGGTATTTCGGCATTAGAGTTTGAGCAGGTCGACGCGTTCCACGTTCAGCGTTTGCCGGTTGCGCGCAATCAAGATGATAATTCCCAGCCCCACGGCCGCTTCCGCCGCCGCCACCACAATCACAAACAGCACAAAAACCTGCCCATCGACTTTTCCCAGCGCTTGGCTGAACGCCACGAACGCCAGATTGACCGCGTTCAGCATCAGTTCGATGGACATGAAAATCGTGATGATGTTGCGCTTGAAAATAAACGCAAACACACCCAGTCCGAACAGGATCGCGCTCAGGATCACGTAATAATTCGTCGGCACCATCTCAGGTTTTCTCCCGCTGCGCCAGCACCACGGCCCCGAGCACCGCTACGAGAATCAGGAACGACGTCAGCTCGAACGGATAAACAAAGTCCTTGAAGAGCATGTTGGAAATTCCAAGCGTCGAAGCAATTTGTCCCGTTTGCGGCGCAGCATGCACACTCTCCGTTGACTTCGCGATCGTCGCCGCCACGAAGCCTACCAGCGCCACCACCAGCAGCAATCCCGGCGCTCCCGCCATTTTTGAAAGACTGGTGTGTTCCTCCACGCCCGCATTCAAGAGCATGATCACGAACACGAACAGCACCATGATCGCGCCGCCATAAACGATAATCTGCACGGCGGCTACGAACTCGGCCCCCAGCAGCAGATAAAGCCCCGCGAGCGCCACCATGACCACGATTAGTGACAGCGCGCTATGAATCGGATGCTTTTGCAAAATCAGGCTGACCGCCCCAATGACCGCTAGCGCCGCCAGCACGAAGAAAACAGCGAGTGGCGCCGTCATTTCGCACCCCACGTCATTCTCGCTAGGATTACAAAGCTCGTGACAATCACGTTCACGATGGACAGCGGCAGCAGCAATTTCCACCCGAACGCCATCAACTGGTCGTAGCGGAAGCGCGGAAGCGTTCCCCGCATCCACACATACACAAAGAGAAAAACAAAAATCTTGGACAACAGCCAGAACGGGGCCTGAATAAACTCATTTACGTTCGGGAACAAAACAAAGACTGCGCCCAGCACCGCAATTGCGGTCCCAACGCCCGGCAAAATAATGCGCCCGAAAATCGTTTCGTAGCGGAGCCCATCCCAAATCACCCACAGGCCAAACGGAATCAGGATCGCCGAAGGCAAATAATGCGTAAACATCCAGGAAGCAGGGAAGGGAGACAACCATCCGCCGAAAAACAGGATCGAGCACAAACACGAAACCGTGATCATGCTGGTGTATTCCGCGATGAAGAACATCGCGAACTTGAAGCTGGCGTACTCTGTATGAAAGCCCGCGACCAGCTCCGACTCCGCTTCGGGCAAATCGAACGGCACACGATTCGTTTCCGCGACGGCCGCCACGAAAAAACAAAAAAATCCCAAAATCTGCGGCCAGACATTCCAGCCAAAAATTCCCCGCTCCGGATGGTGCGCCTGCGCTTCAATGATTTGTTTCAGATTGAAGCTGCCCGCCATCAGCAGCACGCCGACGACAGACATCGTCAGCGCCAGCTCGTAGCTGATCATCTGCGCTGAGCTGCGCAGCCCGCCGAGCAGCGGATACTTGCTGTTCGAAGACCATCCCGCCAACGCCACGCCATAAACGCCCATCGCCGTAATCGCGAACAGCGCCAGGATTCCGATGTTCACATCCGGCGACACAATTCCCAGATAAATGTCGTGCCCGAACAAGCGGATCGGTTCCGGCCCAAACGGAATAAGCGCAATCGACGTCAGCGCCAGCGCCAAAGCCAGCAGCGGCGCCAGGTAGTAGACAAATTTATCCGCGCCCGCTGGCGTCGGATCTTCCTTAAAAAGAAATTTCAGGCCGTCCGCAAGCGGCTGCAGCAATCCGTGCGGGCCCACGCGATGCGGCCCCCAGCGCGACTGCATGTGCGCCACGACTTTCCGCTCGAACCACGTTAGATACGCGTTCACCGTCAGCACAATGAACAGCAGCAGCGCGATCTTGACGACCGTGATGACCGTCTCCGCGTTTGTGGACAAAAAAGAAGTCACGGCTAGGCCTTGGCCTCCGGCAGGGATTCCATCATGGTGCAGAAGCGCCCCAGCGTGCCGCTGGTAAACAACGTGTCCTTCGCGGGTCGAATCAATCCCACCGGCACGTCATACGGCGCGTGCCCGTTCCTTGCAAATTCCACGCGCGTCGGCTCCGCGCCTCCAATCAGAAGCCCTGCCGGTTGCACGTTGTAGCCGCTCACTGCCTTACGAATTTCCTCAAACACCGCGGCCGGATTCTTGTAATGAAACGCTTTCCCCAGCCCCAGTTTTTCCAGTTGATGCGACAAGATCCTCAGCAGATCGAAGTCGCTGCGCGGTCCCATCACTTCCGCGCCTTTGCGCAGCATTTGAATTTCGCCCGAAGTGTTGGTGACCGTCCCGTCCTTCTCGTACGCCGAGGTCGCGGGAAAAACGATGTCCGCTACGCTGGCTGTCTCCGTCAGGAACATTTCCTGCACGATCAGCACGTCCAGCTTGCCGCGGCCAAGACTCGGCGTGCCGAAATGCGTCAGCGGATTCGCCCCCATCACGTACATCGCCTTCAGTTTTCCAGCCTGCGCCGCTTCCACCATCTGCGGTGTCGTCAGCCCCGGCTTCGGTGGAATCGGCCCGCAGCTCCACAATTCTTCAAAGGACGTGTGCGCGTGCGGACTGCCGACGTAGGCATATCCCGGCAAACGGTCCGGCAACACGCCCATATCCGCAGCGCCGCGCGAATTCGCATAATCGCCCAGCGCCATGTAGCGAGTTCTCGCTGGCAGTTTTGAACCGAACGCCACCAGCGTCGCAATCGCCGCGCCAGAAATTTCCGCGCCAAATACCATCGCAAGATCGCTCTCCGCCTCAAGCCCGGCCTTCAACTGCACGAGCTGTTCGACAAGTTCCGGCGCGAGCTGTCCTTCCTCATGCGCTAGCCAACGCAGCGCGGCGGCTTCCTGGCCGGCCGATACTTTCACAAACTGCGTGGCCTTGCGCTTGAGCTTGATCTCGTTCGCATTTATCACGAACAGCTTCGTGCCAAAATGCCGGATTCCGCTGCGAATCTGCCATCCAACAAGTGGGTTCTGATTCGTGGGATCATCTCCGACCAGTAAGACGGCCTTCGATTTGTACAATTGCTCCATGGTGAGCAGGGAATCGGCGGCGTGCTCGCCCAGCGCGGTGATCAAACCCGTGTAATCCGCTGTGCGATGGTGATCGACGTTGTTTGTTCCAAACGTGGTGCGCGCCAGCTTCTGCAACAAATAATTTTCTTCATTCGAAGCGCGGTTCGAGCCGATGAAGCCAATCGCGTCTTTGCCGCTGGAGTCGTGGGCTGCCTTCAGCATCGTCGCCGCGGCCTGCGCCGCTTCTTCCCACGATACGGGATAAAGCTTGGCCCCCTTGCGAACCATTGGCTGCCGGACGCGCTCGGCGTGCTTCGTAAAATCAAATCCAAACCGTCCCTTGACGCACAGAAAATCTCCGTTGATCCCGCTCATGTCGCGGTTGTTCGAACGCAGAATCTCGTGGTTGCGCACGCTCAGCGTGGTTTTGCAGCCATTCGAACAGTGCGTGCACACCGTCGGAACGTACGCCATCTCCCATGGCCGCGTTTTATACCGGTAGGTTCCGCTCGTCAGCGCTCCCACCGGGCAGATATCGATGCACATCCCGCACTCTTCGCACTCCAGATGATCCTGGCGGTTCGGGATGATCACGCTGTTCGCGCCGCGCATGCCCACGCCCAGCGCTTTCACGTCCATGCCTTCATCGCACACGCGCACGCAGCGGAAGCACAAAATGCAACGCGGCGCATCGTAATAAACCAGCTCCGACCACTTTTCTTCCGGCCGGTGAATTTTTTCCTCAACAAATCGGCTGGAGTCCGCGCCGTAGCGGAACACCATGTCCTGCAGTTCGCACTCGCCGCCTTTGTCGCACACCGGGCAGTCCAGCGGGTGATTCGTCAGCAGGAATTCCAGCATGTACTTCCGCGCCTGGCGCACTTGCTCGGTGTCCGTGCGAACGATCATCCCTTCCGTCGCCATTAGCGTGCACGCGGTCTGCAGCTTCGGGGCTTTTTCCACTTCCACCAGGCACATGCGGCACGCCGCTTGCAGCGACAAGCCGGGGTAGTAGCAGAACGACGGCACTTCCGTCCCCATGCGCCGTGTCGCTTCAATCACCAGCGTTCCCTGCGGCACCTGCACTTCGCGTTCGTTAATTTTCAGCTTGATCAGTTTCTGTTCGGCCATGGATTCCTATCGCGAGCCAACCAGCACGCCCGCGGATTTGTACGGGCAGCGCCCCCTCAAGTGATCTTCGAATTCGTTGCGCCACTTCTTCATGATGCTGATGGTGGGCATCGCCGCCGCGTCTCCGAGCGGGCAGAACGTGCGGCCCAGCATGTTTTTCGCCAGGTCCGCGATCATGTCGATATCTTCCACGCGCCCCATTCCAGCGTGAAAACGCTCCAGCGTCTTCCGCAGCCAGGTTGTACCTTCGCGGCACGGGATGCACCAGCCGCACGACTCGTGCGCGTAGAAATGCATGATCCGCCGCGCCATGTCCACCATGCAAGTGTCTTCGTCCATGATCACCATGCCGCCGGAGCCCAGCATCGAGCCGGCTTTCGCCACGGAGTCATAGTCCATCGGGATATCGATCTCGTCGGCGGTCAGCAGCGGGCAAGAGCTTCCACCGGGAATCACGGCTTTCAGCTTCTTCCCATCTGGGATTCCTCCGGCTACATCGTAGATGAACTTTTTCATGTTCATCCCCAGCCGCACTTCGTAAATTCCAGGCTTGTTGACGTGTCCCGCTATGCACAGCATGCGCGTGCCGCCGTTTTTCGGCGTGCCACGGCTTGCATACGCATCGCCGCCTTCGCGGATAATCGAAGGCACGGCACTTAGCGTCTCAACGTTATTGATAATTGTTGGGCATCCGTACAATCCCACCACGGCAGGGAAGGGCGGCTTGATCCGCGGATAGCCGCGCTTGCCTTCGAGTGATTCCATCAGCGCGGATTCCTCGCCGCACTCGTACGCGCCTGCTCCGGTGTGCGCCAGCAAATCAAAATCGAATCCCGTGCCGAGAATGTCTTTCCCCAGGTAGCCGCGCGCATACGCCTCGGCGAGAGCGGCGTCCACGATGTCCAGCACGTAGCGGTATTCACCGCGAATATAAATGAATCCCTGGTGCGAACCGATGGCGCGTCCGGCAATCACCATCCCTTCGATCAACTGGTGTGGGTCCATCTCCATCAGCGGCCGGTCCTTGCACGTCCCCGGTTCGGATTCATCGGCGTTGCAGATCACGTACTTCGCCTTCGGCGTGTCTTTAGGCACGAACGACCACTTCATCCCCGTAGGAAAGCCGGCACCGCCGCGCCCGCGCAGGCTCGATTTCTTCACTTCCTCGATGATCGACTCCGGCGTCATCTCCTTCAGCGCTTTCTCCAGCGCTTTGTAGCCGCCTTGCATTAGGTAGACATCAATCTTGTGCGAGTCCTTCATCCCCCATCGCCGGCTGATGAGCGGCGTTTCCAACTCGTGCCGTTCGTGCAGCGCGCCGGAAATCACCGGCTCGGGTGCGGGATGTTTTCCGGCATCGAGGTCTTCGATGATGCGGTCAAACTTGAGCGGCGTAAGGTTCTCGTAAAAATCGTAGTTGACTTGCATGGCCGGAGCGCCTGTGCAAGCGCCGATGCATTCCACTTCTTCCAGAGAGAAAACTCCGTCGGCGGTTGTTTCCTTGTGGCCGATCTCCAGCCGCTTTTTCGCGCGCTCCAGAAGTTCGTTCCCGCCCTTCAGCATGCACGCTACATTCGTGCAAATCTGCACATGATGCTTGCCCCAGGGTTTGCGGTGCAGCATCGAGTAATACGCCAGCGTCTCTTCGATCTGCACGTTGTTCAGGTCCAGCCGCCGCCCGATTTCCGCGATCATCTCATCGCTGACGCAGCCGTACTCATCCTGCGCGTACATCAGCATGGGGATCAGAGCGCTGCGCTTCACCGGGTAGCTGTTCTGCAGCTTCTCAAACTTCGCCGAAAGTGCTGGGGAGAGTTCCATGATTACCTGTCGACTTCTCCAAGAACGATATCGATGGTCCCGATGCAGGCAATCACATCCGAAATCAACTGCCCTTCAATCAGCTTCGGCAGCGCCTGCAAATTAATGTAGGAAGGCGAACGGAAGTGCACACGGAGCGGCTTTGGCGAACCATCGCTGGCCACAAAACAGCCCAGCTCTCCGCGCGGAGACTCCACGGTGACAAATGCTTCGCCCGGAGCAGGCGAAAATCCTTCCGTAAAAATCTTGAAATGGTAGATAAGCGCTTCCATCTCCGTCTTCATTTTTTCGCGCTGGGGCGGAATGATTCCCGGCGCGTCCGCCTTGATCGGTCCATCATCTTTGATCTTATCGAACGCTTGCCGGATGATCTTCAGGCTTTCGCGCATCTCCGCCACGCGTACCAGGTACCGCGCGTAGCAATCCGAGTCCGTTCGCGTCGGCACGTTGAAACTGAATTCCTCGTAGCTCGAATACGGAAAAACTTTCCGGTTATCGTAAGCAACGCCCGCGGCGCGCAGAGTCGGCCCGCTCATGCTCAAAGCAATCGCATCGTCCGGCGAGATATATCCCACGCCTTTCGTGCGCCCAATCCAGATGCGGTTTTCCGTCAACAGGGTTTCGTATTCGTCCACGCGGCTCGGCATCATTTTCAGGAAACGGTCGACCGCCTGCCGCCAGCCCGCCGGCGGATCCAGCGCCAGCCCGCCGATGCGAATGTAGCTGGTCATCATCCGCTGGCCGGCGAATAATTCGAAAATCTTCAAAATTTCTTCGCGCTCGCGGAAGCAGTACAGAAAAACCGACATCGCCCCCAGGTCGATCGCATGTGTGCCCAGCCACACTAGGTGTGAAGAAATCCTCTGCAGCTCCACCATCATCACGCGGATGTATTGCGCGCGCTTCGGCACTTCCAGTCCTAACAGTTTTTCCACTGCCAGGCAGTAGACCAGGTTGTTCCCCAGCGGATTCAGGTAATCCATCCGGTCGGTTAGCGTGATGGCTTGCGAATAGGTTTTGTCTTCGCAGGACTTTTCAATTCCGGTGTGCAAATACCCGAGATCAGGAACCGCCTTCACCACCGTTTCGCCGTCGAGTTCCAGCAAAATCCTCAGCACGCCGTGCGTCGACGGGTGCTGCGGCCCCATGTTGAGGACCATCGTCTTGGCTGTTCCGATTGCAGTATCAACGGTTGTCATGGTGTGCTGCTCTTCCGGAATAATTCGCCCGTAGTCGGCACGTCTCGATAGCCTTCCACGGGATAATCCCGGCGCAATGGATAACCTTCCCAATCCTCCGGAAGCAGAATGCGCCGCAGGTCGGGATGCCCGCTAAAACGAATCCCGAAGAGGTCAAAAATTTCGCGCTCCAGCCAATTTGCTCCCGGCCACACCGGAACCAGCGAATCAACGACGGGATCGTTGCCGGTGAGCCACACGCGCAGCCGCACTTTTTCCCGCCGCGGGATGGAAACCAGGTGATAGTTCAATTCGAATCGCGGTTCCGCAGGGAAGCGGTCCACGCAGGTGGCGTCAGTCAGGAAGTTGTACTGCAGCTTGCCGTCTTGGCGGCAATGTTCCGCCGCTGCCCGGAGAAGTTCGCGCGGCACCACGACGGTGGTCTCTCCCCGGAATTCAATGACTTCCGCGACCGCTTTCGGGTTCCACGAACGCAGGCACTCAGCGACAACATTAGCGTTTTTACTGGCAGGCTCCGTCACGATTTAGAATCCCACTTGCGCCGGCTATTTGTGCCAGTCCAGCGCGCCCTTTTTGCAGAGATATAAATAACCGACCAACAGGATGGCAATGTAGAGCATCATCTCCCCGAAGCCGTACCACCGCAAACTGCGAAAAATGTACGCCCAGGGGTACAGGAAGATGGCTTCCACGTCGAACAAAATGAAAACCATCGCTACGAGGTAAAATTTCACGGAAAAAGGCTGGCGCGCGTCGCCGGTAGGTTCCATCCCGCACTCGTAAGGCTGCAGCTTGGCCCGGGTCGGACGCTTCCAGCCCACTAGAACAGAAACCGTTGTCAACGCACCGGCGAGCACCGTGGCAATCAGCAGGTGTAAGAGAAGCGGAGCATAGGTGTGTAATCCGGAACCACTCATAGGCGAAGAGTTATAATAGCGATTCAAGCGCCACTCGGTCAAATGCGGTGGAAAGATTCCTGCGAAGCGCCTTCGGCACTTTGCAGGTCAGGACGAGCAGCGAAATGCTTTTCGGTCACAATTCGAACGTGCAAGCGCGTGGCACGACCTATCACGTGCAAACCGAAGATCGCGGCACCACCAACGCGCTCATTGATACCACCGTTTATTTCAACGGACGCGTCTTGCACCGCAGGACGAATAACTATTTCGACTTGCTTCCTCTGAATCCGGGCCGCGAGCAAGCTCTAAAGGTGCGTCTCGACGAGCAGCACCGTGCCGTTGTCGAGGAGCTTCGAACGGGAGCGCTGCATCTCGCGCTGCCACGGGAGGAAAACGCTGCTGCCTCATCGGCGCCGGCAACCCCGTCCGCTACCGGAGTTCTCTCGCTGGAATTGATCAATGCCAAGACGTGGCTCACCGGGAAACGCGCCCTGTTGCAAATCGCCGTTCGAAACGAAACTCACCAGGCGGTGACCGGCGTAACCGTGATTGCGCGCGTGGATGGCGCGGCGGAAGTGACTCAGTTTTCCGCCAAAACTGGCGGCTCCGGACAGGCCCAATTCGAATTCGATATGCCGCGTCTGGCGGGTGCTGAGCCGGCTCTGGTCATCGAGGCATGCAAAGGAGATGCCCGGGGGCATCTGCGTTTTCACTTGCGCGGCAAGCCGCGCGTGCCTTCGGCGAGCTAGCAAATGGAAACTACAATTTCAATTGTCGTGAATGGAGAAAATCGCGCCGCGAAGCCCGGTGCTACAGTCATAGACTTGCTCCGCGAGCTGGGGCTCGATTCGGGACGCGTGGCCATCGAGCGAAACCTGGAAATTTTGCCGCGGCCGAAGTGGACCGAGACCAAAGTCAAACCAGGCGACCGCTACGAAATCGTGCAATTTGTCGGCGGCGGCTAGAGATCTTTCTTCAGAACTTAAATTCCTTTCAGCAAATGCCCCATCTTGCGCTTTTTTGTTTTGAGGTAAGCGCGGGAGATTTTTGAGATGCGCGGCTGGCACGGCACGCGTTCGACGACGCGAATCCCCGAACTTTCGAGCTGCCGCACCTTTTCCGGATTGTTGGAAAGCAGGCGAATCTTCGTCGCGCCTAGTTTTTTCAGGATTTGCGCGGAAAAATCGTAATCGCGCGCGTCCGCGGCGAATCCCAGAGTTTCATTGGCTTCCACCGTGTCCATCCCGCCGTCCTGCAGCTCGTAGGCCCGCAGTTTGTTCATCAGTCCGATGCCACGGCCTTCTTGGGGCAGATAGAGCAGAATTCCGGAGGATGCCTGCCCGATTTTTTTCAGAGACAATTCAAGCTGCGCGCGGCAATCGCAGCGCAGCGACGTCAGAACGTCGCCGGTCAGGCATTGCGAGTGAACGCGCACCAGCGGTACGGATTTTCCGTTCAAGTTGCCACGAACCAGCGCGACCGCTTCCTCCTGGGGGCCGCGCCCCTGGAAGCCATAAATGGTGAAGCGCCCAGAGCGCGTGGGCAATGCGGCACGCGCGACCATCCGCAGGCCGGTGGGCTTCCTCTTCGGCTTCGTCTCTTGTCGTGATTTTGCGCGCATGGCGAAACGAGAAGTATAGCAGGGACTTGTTTCTCACCGATTTCCGCTCTCGTTGCCAACGCTGATTCCTTTTCGACGTTTCCTATGTGGCCTCATGCGGATTCTGCCGTCTTTACATCCAGCGGCGGATTGGCTAGCGTTAGTTGGGACTCACAACGAAAAATGGAGACAGTTACACCGATTCGCGACCTGCTGTTTACGCTGCTGCTAAAGGTGGGCGTGGCATCGTCTATTGCCGCGTTGCTGGCCCGGTGGAATGCCTTTCGGCGCGTGCTCTTCACCGAGGAACGCGATCCCGACCAAAAATTGAAACTGATGCTGTTCATGACACCCGCGCTGATCGTCGGTGTGACGCTGCGGCTCGTCGGCGGGCCCTCGTATGCCTTTGCGGATTTGTCTCTCGAAGGCGCTTTCCTGATGGGGCTGCTAGGCGGACGCGTAGTGGGGCCAATCGGCGGCGCGATCATCACGATCCCTGCCCTGATTTCACGCGAATGGCTGGCTATGCCGGCAGCGTCCACGGCGGGATTGCTGGGCGGATTAATCCGCCAGGCGATTCCTAACAAGGAAGACCTCTGGAATTTCGGGCCGTTTACGTTCCTGAACATTCCGAAAGCGACGATGCGCCTGTTGCGCAAAGCGGAATTGTCTTGGGAAATGGCGCCACTGGGCGCGTGTGTGGGCCTGGAACTAGGCCGTGTAGCGCTGGCACTGGCGACCAAACCGAAGTGGCTCTTCGCCGTTGACTCACACTGGGACTGGTGGCTCGTGCTGGTGGTGATTGCCACATTGATGTCGGTGGCCTCGCCGCTGAAGATCTGGAACAACACGCGCGTCGAGATGAACTTGGAGCAGCACCAGCAGTTGCTTTTGAAGGCACGCATGGATGCGCTCTCCAGCCAGATCAATCCGCACTTTCTATTTAACACGCTGAACACCGTCTCTGCGCTGATCCGCTTTGATCCGGATTCGGCGCGCGGGGTGGTCCTGAAGCTGAGCAACATTCTCCGGCGGCTATTGCGCAAGCACGAAACGTTTGTGCCGCTGCGCGAGGAGTTGCAATTTATCGACGATTACCTGGACATCGAGGTGGCGCGATTCGGAAAAGACAATCTGGACATCGTGAAGCACATCGACGAAGCGGCGCTGGAAGCCTTCGTCCCGAGCATGCTGCTCCAGCCGATGGTGGAGAATTGCTTGAAACACGGGCTGGCGCCGAAGCTGGGCGGCGGAAAAATCGAGCTGCGAACGACCAACACCGAGGGGCGGCTCCGCATCGAGATTGAAGATAACGGCGTGGGCATCTCGGAAGAGAAGATGCCGCATGTGTATGTTGAAGGCATTGGGCTGAGCAACGTGCGCGAGCGGCTGCGCGTGCTGTACGGTGCCGATTTTCACTTGGACATCGAGAGTCGGCCGGGTGAGGGAACAGTCATTCGAATTGAAATTCCAGAGTTGGTCTCGACCATGCAGGAAGTCAGATGACCTCGATTTGGTCGTAGTTAATGCAATAGAGGAGCAAGCTAAAGGGGTGGCCCTCTCGATTAAGGGTCCTGGAATCCAGCGTCCCCTGGGCTGGGCTACCTGGCTATCTGCCAGTTCGGATGCGAGACTTGGGAAGAGCCCCGGTACCGAATGAACGCCACGGGGTGTACAATAAGCGGGGGACTTTGAACAGCATGAAATCAGAAAATGCAAAATCAGTGGTGGCTGTGCGCGGCCGCGGGGTGCGGGCAACGCCTGAGCAAGCTCGTGAGATGTGTACGTGCGGACATCGCGCCGCCAGCCACGCCGCGCTGAAGTATTCCTGCCAGGCTCCTGGCGACCACAAGGGCTTTTGCCCCTGCATGCGGTTTCTCTCGGCGAAGGAATGGCGGGGAAGTAAGGCGAAGGCCTCGTAGCGAGTCTTCCGCACGAAAAAGTGCAAGGCCGTAGCAAGCGGCGGCCGAGTAGAGGGAGTATCCCCGCGCGCTTGAAGAATCTCCTGCGGTGAATTGACCGGCCCTTGTTCTATGCTCTTGCAGACTTGGCCAGGGGCCTCGCCGTCTTGGATTCCCAATTCTTCCGCAACTCTTCTCGTTTCTTGAGCACGAAAGCCTTGGCCGCTTCGAAATTGGCGTAAACGCGCGTGCCCTTGATGGTGTTACAGGGTGTGCAGCAGGCTACCAGATTGCCAGGCTCTTTCTTCCCTTTGCGAGCGCGCGGAACGACGAAATCCACGCGCATCGCCAGAGCGTTCTCGAAACTGGCGCGGCCGTCCAATCCGCAGTACTGACAGCAATAATCGTCCCGTTCCAGAATCTTCAGGCCTTCTTGCAGGGTCACCGGCGAGTCCACCAGGGATAACGTCATCAGGCTTAGTGGCATGTGATATCTCCAAAGCGGAAATCTTTGTGAACAGGCGGGAGCTTGCGACTTCCACTCTCTTGCGCAAAACCATAGGTCGGTGCGCGTTTGGTGTCAAGCCGAGAGACGATCTGCCAGTCGGTCAATCGCCGGTAATGCGACTGACAGGGCATGGGCAACACTCACGGAAGTTCCCTTTCGACCCCCGAGGCTCCAAGCAATTTGGCGTTTAGCGAGCCACCAGTGAATAGCATTTCTTCCAGCGCGTCATCTAGGGTCCGACTTTCAAGAGCGCTACCGCCGCCGTTTTGAAGGCAATACTGCGCACACCGTCTCATCAGCTCTTTAATGAATGCCGGACTCGCGTTCTTGGTCTTTTTCACCACAAGTTCGACCACTTCATCTTTGAGCGCTAGCCCGCATGCATAGAGTCGAATCAGCCGCCGGCGGCCCTGGTCATCTGGCAACGGGAACTCGATAGCCTGGTCAATTCGGCCAGGGCGTGAGGCCAATGCTGCTTCCAAGTGCTCAGGGCGGTTCGTTGTAAGCACGAACAGAACAGCTGCATCTTCGCGCAGGCCGTCCATTTCGTTGAGGAGCTTATTCAAGAGGCTTTCGTCACAAGGCCCATACATCTCTTCCCGCTTCCGAGCGATTAAGTCTACGTCCTCAATCACGATCATCGCCGGCTGCAGAAATCTGGCGAGTTGGAAATAATGATCCAAATAGCTCACTTGTTCGGACGTTATGAGCAGGGTGGTATGGTCTGGCATCTGGCTCGCCAGGTAATGAATCGTGTGGGTTTTGCCTGTGCCCGGAGGTCCGTAGAAAAGCAGTCCTTTTTTGATTGGGAGACCGAGTTTTTGTAGTTGCTCCCGTTGCTCAATAAAGCCGCGTACATTCCGATCAAGCAGCCCCAGGGTTTTCTCAGGGAGGACGACATCCTCTCGGCGGACGGCTCGGAGCTTGTGGACGCGCAAGTTACCGATATCTCCGCTGTATCTGTGCGTCACCTCAAACGAAATTACCTTTCCTTTGTAGGAAGCCGTTGATTTAACGAGTTCCTCAACTTCCTTAAGCAGACGGCGGGAGAGGTCTGCACCCCTTTCGCCGGGTGGAACCGCGATTTCCAAATGTGCTCCGCTTGTCTGTCCATAACGCTCTGCAGGGCTCAATAGCAGTGCGAAAGGCGTGTTTTCGATCCGCGACAGCCAGAGGGCCTGACGCAGACAGCGCGCAGGCAACCTCTCTCCGATATCGACCTCTTCGTACTGCATTGGGGCGATGATGGCTGGATCGTGGACATTCCCCATGAGATTCGCAAACGTCAACGTGGAATGATCATACTGTCTATGGACGCCAAACTGTCGTGTCTCCAATCGCTCCGGCAGCAGTTTCTCCAGAGCACTTTGCAAGTCCACTCGTGCGCTGGTCGGAAACATGCGACTCGCACTCACTAAGTCGTGCAGCCGGTATTTGACAAAGTGCTTTCTTAGAGCGGTTTCTACAAGTTGCAAGCCGGTCGATTTCTTTTTTTCATTTGACCGTTATTCCCAGGATTTGTGTGTCATCTATTGAATTATCTCACTTAATCCTAGGCTTCGGTCTCAGCGAATAGGATGCAGTCAACTTCTAATTAACGCGGCGACCGCGAAGTGACTAGCCCCCGCCATCTCGACTCGCGTCACACAAAGAGACAAGTGTCTGGATTCAATTCTCGATCGGACAAAATCTATTCGTCGCGCAGGGCAACCATGGGGTCCACTTGAGTCGCGCGGCGCGCCGGGATGTAGCAAGCCATCAGCGCGGAGAGCAGAAGTACCGCGGTGACGGCGCTTATGGCTGCGGGATCAATCGCGTTTACTTGATACAAGACTGTCTTCATCACGCGGCCGACAAAGTACGTGCCGCCCAGCCCCACCACCAAACCAATCAGCGCGAGCAGCATTCCTTCACCAAGCACAAGACGAAGCACCTGCTGCGGGCCGGCCCCCAGAGCGATGCGCAATCCGATTTCGTGCGTGCGCTGCGCAACGGCAAATGACATCACGCCATAGATGCCGATGGCGGCAAGGAGCAGCGCGAGGCCGGCAAAACTGGCGAAGAGCACGGTGGAGAATCGGTCGCTGGCCAGCGATTCATGGACGAGTTGGTCCATGGTTTTCACCTGGTCGAGGGGAAGATCTGGATCCACGGTGTGGACAACTGCGGCAATGCTCTTGGTCATGCCGGCGGGATCGCCGAACGTGCGTACTGCCAAGCCAGCTTGCGGCCAGGGAGATTGCCAGAAGGGAACGTCGATTTCTGGGAAGCCCGCCCGTCGGACTCCGCCGTTGTGAACGTCATGGTAGACCCCGACGATCTGCCATTCGATGGGCGGGCCGAGTTTGGTGACACCCGGAATCAACTGCTCGACGACAACGCGCTGCGTGAGGGGGTCCACTTTAGACAGGTATTTTTTCATGAACGTTTCATTAACGACAGCGACGGGCAGGCCGCCCGCTGCGTCCTGTTCCGTGAACGTGCGGCCGGCAATCATGCGAATGCCAAATGTGCGGAAATATTCTGGAGTAACCATATTGAAGCCGGCGCCAGGACGCGACGAGGGGTCGTCAACGGCTTGTCCCGCGAGGTGGAAAGGCATGCCGAAGTTTGTGCCAATAATAGGCATGCCGGTGGAAGCGGAGACGGCGGTGATTCCGGGGAGCGCGCCGATTTTGTCCAGGAGCTGACGATAAAAGGCGTTGATTTGTTCGGCGTGAGTGGAACGATCGTTGGTCACGGGCAGAAAAAACGTGAGGATATGGTCTTGCTGGAATCCGAGATCCACACGCGATAGTTTCCAGAAACTGTGAATGACGAGGCCTGCACCAGACAGCAGTGTCAGTGCCAAGGCAAACTCGACGATAACGAGAGTGCGGCGCAAACCTTGACGGCCAACGGAGCTGGACGAGGAGCGCCCGGATTCCTTTAACGTGTCGCTCAGATTGAGTTTCGCGGTTTGCCATGCCGGAGCGCAGCCGAAGAGCACTCCACAAATGATCGATGCGGCCAGGCTGGTGAACAGCACCGGCAGGTTCAAGCGAAAGTCGGCTTCGGACGGCAGCGTAAAGGGGGGAATCATGGCCACGATCACCTTGAGCAAGCCCCAAGCGAGACTTATGCCCCAGACGCCGCCAATCAAAGACAGCGCAACACTCTCGGTCAGAAACTGGCCGAAGAGTTGCCAGCGTGTCGCGCCCAGAGCGGCGCGCACGGCTATTTCTCTTTGGCGTGCAGTGCCGCGGGCGAGTAAAAGATTGGCCACGTTGACGCAGGCGATCAGCAGGATGAAGCCGACCGCCCCCATCAGCAGCCAGAGGTTCTTAATCGTGTCTTTACTGATGAAGTCATTCTGCAAGGGTTCGACGGCTGCGCCCCAGCCTTTGTTGGATTTTGGGTAGACTTCGGCAATGTGGCGAGTCACGGAGTCCATGTCAGCGTTGGCTTGCTGCATGGTGACTCCCGGTTTCAGGCGGCCCATCACTAGAATAAAATGAAAATCGTGATTGATCTGTTCCGGCTTGAACGCGAGCGGGACGAACAATTGGTTTTCCAGGCGATCGGGTTGGCCGGCCGCTAAAACGCCCACCACGGTGTAGGGCTCGCCATTGAGGCGGACGGGCTTGCCAATGATGTCCCGGTCGCTGCCGAAGCGCTCCATCCACAGCCGATGGGTCATGATCACCACATGTTCCCTACCGACCTGGCCCTCCTCCGGCAGAAAATCCCGTCCCAGGAAGAAGGGAGTCCCCACCATGTCGTTGAAGCCGGGCGTCGTTAGCCGAGTCTCGATCATTTCGGGATGGTCGGAGCTGGCAAGCGCGAAATTGCCGCCTGTCCAGGCGCACAGAGATTGAAAGACGGTGCTCTGGCTTTTCCAGTCGAGAAAGTCGCCGGCGGAAACCCCGTTGCGGCCGCCATTGATCTTCGACCAGACAATGACAAGCTGGTCCGGATTGGGGTAGGGCATGGGCGAGAGCAGCGTGGCGTAAACCACGCTGAAAATGGCGGTGTTCGCCCCGATACCTAACACTAGCGCGAGCAGGGCTACGGAAGTGAAACCCGGATTCTTAAGCAGCAGCCGCAGGCCATAACGAACATTACGGGCAAAATTTGCCATGCCTTGTCCTCCTGGCTCGTCAAATGACCACCCGCTGAGGTGGTTAGACGTTGGGAGGGCCGGCTAGTCACGCATCGAACGGCTAGATTTAGCGAGTTTTGCCCAATTGATGGGTCACCGATTTGGGAGCCGCGAGGCGCCAGGCGGCTTCCAGGGCACGGCGCAACGTAGGCTTTCTGGCTCCTTTCAGACGCACGTTCGTGCAGCCTCGACGTCCCCATGCACCGCTGCAAGGGTTGAAAACCTTGGGCTGAGCCTTCAGGAACATCTGCTGCTCCACGGCCGTGAGCTTGACCATCGCCCAGTCATTGTCGGGATACCCCAACGTGGCGAAGATCTTTCCGGCCAGCGAAAGTCAGGGTGGTCCATGTGGGCGCGCTCCTCAGTTTCGGGGAAGCTCAAAGCCAGGCGGCGAAAGTCGTTGCGGGTCATGGATGCCCCTCCGATGTGAGATAGGGTCAGCAGGCTAGCATAACGGACCGCCGATGGAATCCCGCATTCACAGACCAAGAGCCATTTTCAGGGCGCGGTTTAGTTCCACGAGTTTGGCGGGGGACAGAGAACCTACGAAATTCGTGAGCTCCGCTTTTCGCAAGCTTACGAGGTTGTCACACATGATCCAGCTTGGTTGCTTCAGGCCTTCTTCAAGGTTCACCGCAACTTGCGTGGATAATCCCTCACCGTTGGTGAATACCGGGGCGCAGATGACCGTCGAAAACTTTGAATCGATCAGCACTTGACGGCTGACGATGACGAAAATCCGGTGTTGTTTGGGATCCCCTCCTGGCTTGAAGACGCGATAAAGCTCGCCGCGAGTCATTCCTCGGGGGCCTGGTATTCCAGAACTTCCGCAGCCTCGCGGTTGAGTCGATCCGCGGCTCCATTGAGACGTTCCAGGTCTCGCGCCTCCAGGGCTGCCTTAGCCCGTTCCCGCAGGTATCTTCGGAGCACGCGTTCGATGAATGCGGAGCGCGAGTACTTTGACCCTGCCAGGCGGTCGACGTCCTTCAAGACGTCCTTTGAAAGTGTGATGGAAGTCTTCTCTTTCATACCACTATCCTACTACCATCGTGAAGCGGCTGCAAGCCGCCAGGCGGCAGAACGAAAAAGACCTTGACAACAAGCGGATATGACTGTATATTCTGTAATAACAGAAGCAACAGACGTAACGAAAGCGACTGGAAAGATGCTAGGGACGGATAGGAAAAAATGAGCGAACCCGCAAAAAACTCGCTAACGGCGGTGGCCCAGAAGTTCATTTTGCACTGGGGAGAGATGGGCACACGGTGGGGCATCAACCGCACGGTGGCGCAGGTGCACGCGCTGCTGTTCTTGTCGCCACACCCGCTGCCCGCGGACGAGATTTCCGAGACGTTGGCGGTGGCGCGCTCGAACACGAGCACCAGCCTGCGCGAGCTGCAAGGGTGGCGGATCGTGCGCGTGGTGCACGTGCTGGGAGACCGGCGAGACCACTTCGAGTCGATAAAGGATGTGTGGGAAATTTTCCGTATTGTTTCCGAGGAACGGAAACGGCGGGAGATCGATCCGACGCTGAACGTGCTCGCAGAATGCGTGCGCGAGATCAAGTCCAATCCGCAGGGAGATGCGTACACGCGTGAGCGGCTGGAGAGCATGCTGGAGTTCTTGACGGCGATGACGGGATTGTTTGAAGAAATTATCCGCATGCCGACGGGCGCGTTGAAGGGCGTGGTTAAGCTGCGCGGCAAGGTGATTACGCTGCTGGGGAAGAAAGCGGCTACTGGCTGAATGTTCTGAGTTGAGAGTTTCAGAGAGAAGAAGAAAAGATAACGCAGAGACGCAGAGTACGCTGAGATTCGCAGAGAAGAATCGAGTGTTGGAAAGTAAGGAAGTGAAGCGCCATGATTTCGCTCGTGAGTGAATACACAGACGGGAAGGGGCGGCACGCGCGGGGTTGGTTGTTTTTTGACGCGGAGTGCAGGTTCTGCACACTCATCGCGCGATGGCTTGCGCCGATTCTTGAGAAGCGCGGGATGGCGCTCGCGCCGCTGCAGGATCCGCGAGTCGGAGCGTTGCTGGGATTGTCTCGCGAGGAGCTGATGCGCGAAATGCAGTTTCTTCTGAGCGACGGAAGCCGATTTGGAGGGGCAGATGCGGCCGTGGCGCTGGCGCGGGAGATTTGGTGGGGCCGGCCGCTGCTATGGATCTCGAAGATTCCCGGGATGATGGAAATTCTGCATAAAGGATACCGCTGGGTTGCCGCGAGCCGGAGTTGCGCGGCGGAAACATGCCCAGCGGATGAGGGATCCCGGCGAGCGTAGCGCGCGGAAGGAGACAATTATGAGGTTCATTCTGCTGTTCCTCTGGTTAGCAGGATTTGTACAGATTGCCATTGCATGCGCGAATCTTTTCATTCCGAAGAAACTGAACTACCAGGAAAACTTGTCGCGGGTCGCGCCAATTATCCGGCAGATTTTCGTCGTGCATTCCGTTTATATCGTGGGCGTGGTTCTGCTGTTTGCGATGCTCAGCTTTGGCTTTGCTACGGAACTCGCGAGTGGGCGCGGGATCGGGCGATTTCTTGCGGCGGCGATGGCTCTTTTCTGGCTATGCCGGGCGCCGGTTCAACTTTTGTACTACGACGCGTCGTTGCGACGATCAAATCGAGCGGGAGATGTTGCGTTCACTGTGGCGGCGTTGTTCCTGACGACGACGTATGGGGCGGCTGCGCTGGCGCACGCTTCGTGAAGGGACTGGGGATGCCTAACGTTCCCGATACGGGAAGTTTGTTCGAAATGGACGCGCTTCTCGGTATTGCCGCGTGGCTTGGCATCGCCGCGGGCTCCTGGATCGGTCGACTACAACTGGACGTCATCGAACTCTTGTTTTTGCTGGCCCCGTGGATTGTGGTTCCACTCGCGACCTCGTTGATTCCGCACATAGATGGGTCCGAACCACTCGCTATCGGGAAGCGGGCGGCGAAATGGATCGTTTTCGCTGCGGCGGTGCTGGCGACAATCTCTTTTTTTCTGCCCGTCGGCACCTGGGCGGCGTTGCTCGCAGGCGCATGGTTGTTCGTCTGCGCTTTCTTCGCGCTTAGGGCGTTGCGAAGACTTCTGCGGTATCGAGCAAGTTCTTTCTCCCAATTCTGTTTTGCGATGGGCGAGGCCTACCTGATTGTCGGTGGAGCATGGCTGGTGGCTTCTCGGCTGGGTTTGCAGCCAGTGGGGTTTCAAGAACCCATCGTATTGCTCACTGCGGTTCATTTTCATTTCGCAGGATTCTTGTCCGCGGTGCTTGCTGGATTGACCTACGAGCGGCTCCGAGAAACACGCTGGAGTAAACTGCTCGGCGCTTGGGTTGGGGGCGTGGTGGTTGGGCCTGCGCTTCTCGGCTTGGCGTTTTTAGTGGGGCCCAAGTTGAAGCTGGCGGCGGTGGTTCTGATTGTTGTTGGGCAATTCGGACTCTCGACGGGGATGGTTCGCGTCGCGCTGGGCACGGCGAATCCGGTTGGGCGAGCACTGCTGATTCTCTCGAGTGGCTCCATCGTTGCCGGAATGGTGTTGGCGGCGACATGGGCGCTGGGTGAATATCCGCTGCAACCTTTCGTGGATCTCGGGCGCATGGAGCGATATCACGGCGCGCTGAATGCTGTCGGATTCGGCATCTGTGGGCTGATTGGATGGCTGAACGTGCGCCGAGAAAGCTAAGGGTGATATGAAATTGACTCGGTGTGACGCTTGGCCCTAAGATGCGCGCAACGATGCGTGCTGGCTGGGAATTCCTATCAAGCCTCAAGTCAGGGGTCAAGCTGAAGGGTGCTGCTTTTGCGTGTTTGGTTCTTTCCGTATTTCTCCATACAGTTTTTTCGGCGACGGAACCGGTTGTCCGTTTCCTCCGTTTTGAAGAAGCGGCGGAGACCCTCAAGCTGTTTGCGGACGCTGGGCAGAGCGGCGGCGACTTCAAGGATGCTGCCGCATGGAACGATTGGGTCCGTTCACGCGACGCGGAAGTGCGGGGGCGCATTGACCGAGGCGTCGAAGATTCCATCAGCAACCTGATTCTTTATGGCGCTTCGTACACGAATCTTCCGCGGCTGGAGAATGCGGAAAGCGCGGCATCGGAAATAGGAGAGCTGAAGGCGGGCGCACTCGCGCGAGTTCATGCCCTCGCCGTTGCCTTGCCGAATGCGGTGCACAACGAGAGGCTGCGTTTTGTGCGCGAGTTCCTGGAGCGCAAGGGCGGCGCCAAAGATTCTGTGGAAGCGAAACTCCAGGAAAACTTGCGGCGGTTGATAGCGGAACAGCGCGTGTATCAGGAAAAGCTGAAAGAATCAGAAAAAGCGGCGGACCCGGCGGCGGCGCTGCTTGCGCGAGGAACATTGTTCCAGGAGCGGGGCTTGTCTGTCGATACTTCCTTGCTGCCGAATTACGCGCTGGAAGACACCCTGCGGGTCATGCTGCGTAAAGGAGCGGTCAAGCCGGGATCCGTGCACCGGATTCTGGTGATCGGTCCCGGGCTGGATTTTGCCGACAAGCGCGATGGCTACGATTTTTATCCTCTGCAAACGATTCAGCCGTTTGCCATGCTGGAGGCGGTGGCGCGGCTGGGGTTAGGAAAAGCCGAAGAGATTTCGGTGGTGACGGCGGATTTGAACGCTGCAGTAAACGCGCACGTGGCGGGGCTGGCGCAACGCGGCCGCGCGGGTCAACCGTACACGGTGCAATTGCCACGGCTGGTCTCCGCAGAATGGGGCCCGGACGCGGCGGCGTATTGGCAGAAGTTCGGGGAAGTTCTGGGCACGCCGGTGAAGCCGCTACCTGTGCCAGCGTCCATAAGCAACGTCACGATGCGTGCCGTGACGATCCGGCCGAGATATGCGGCGCAAATGCGCTCGTTCGACATGAATGTGGTCACGCAGACCTTGGACTTTCTTGAAGGGCAAGGCTTCGACCTGGTGGTAGCGACGAACGTGCTAGTCTACTACGACCTTTTTCAGCAGGCACTGGCCATGAGCAGCATCGCGCATATGATGAACCACGAAGGCATCTTCCTGGCGAACCATGCGCTGCCGACGCAGCATGCGCAGGCTTTGGAATATCTGGGCCGGAGGACTGTTGCGTACACGCCGAGCGGGGCGTATGGAGATGACGTGGTGGTGTACCGCCGGCGTTGAGGAAAGAAAAGCGCGGCAAAGCGCGCACTCCAAGGGGCCGCGTGGCGAAACGTAATAGCACCTCCCCTGTTTTTTCAAGCAACCGTCAGCGGATGTGGAACATAGCTTCCACCACTGTCTGCGCGCCGTAGCGGGGATCGGTGCGCTTCGTCAGCAGATTGATTTTGAGCTCTTCGGAATACCAATTTTCCGTGACGATGCTGAGGGGACGGTCATTGCCGAGCGCACCTGGAGGGTAGGTCTGGCTAACGCGCGAGCCACGAACGGGAAGACCCTTGATGGAATCGGAGCCGATGTTCTCCTTGGTCGTTTCCGGTTTGATGGCAGTTGGTGTGGACGGAGTTGCCGGTGGAGCCGCTGGGCTTGCAATCCACTGCCGGGCGGCCTTGGTGAGGGGGAAAACGTTTGTTCTGGTTCGCGTAGAAGGATCGTATAGCTCGATTCGGATCAGCCGGGGTTCCGCACCCATCGCGGGGTTGATCCAGTTCCTTGACTCGTTGTGTGTTCGCCCCCGGGAATCGCGAGCGGTGAGGTTGTAAGTCTTGTGGGAGATGAGCGTGCCGTCCTGAAGCTGATTAACCAACTCAAGTTCGACTTTGGCGGAGAAGGGTAGTCCAGGCACGGCGGGAATGTGCTCGCCGTACATCCATTCGGCAACGTCCGTCTCCGGGAGTAGTGACGGCAGAGGTGACGGTTGATTGAGAAAACGCGGGCCGGGAGAAGCAGAAAGCAAGAAGGAGAAACACGAGTGGTCAGGGATGAGTATAACATTCCCCCTGGCAGCAGCGAGCACCTTAAGGGGAGATAAAGCAGGAAAAATCGTTGCCTACGATTTTGCAGACTTGAGCGAATCCGACCTGGTAACCCGCTTGAAAAGAGCTGGTCTCGAATAACAGACACCCAAAGGCAGTTGCGCGGACCACGCTCTTTGTCTCCGCTTTCGGTGTTCTCAAAGCGTGCGGAGTCAACGCATTATTTTTGACATCAGGCTTCGGAGAGGATGCGCTTGTAGTAGTTTTCGTAGGCGGGAATGACGTCGTTGGCGCAGAAGTTTTTCTTGGCGTTGATACGCGCGGTCTTGCCCATTTCGCGGCCACGGTCGGCGCGGGACAGGATTTCAATGGCGTAGCGCGCGGCTTCCTTCACATCGCCGGGTTCAACTAAAAACCCATCCACACCATGCTTGACGACTTCGGGGACGCCGCCGACGCTTGTGGCGATGACGGGAACTTCGCAAGCCATTGCCTCAAGAGCCGCAAGGCCGAAGGATTCGAGCTGCGAAGGAAGCAGAAAAAGATCGGCGGCGGCGAGCTTTTCGTAGACGGCGTCCTGCTTGCCGAGAAAGAAGACGTCTTTCTGGAGACGAAATTTGCGGACGAGGTATTCGGCAGCACCGCGATCCGGGCCGTCCCCGATAAGGACGAGTTTCGCGGGCATTTTGGCGCGCACAACGGCGAAAATTTCAACGGTGTCAGTGAGGCGCTTGACGGGACGAAAATTCGAGAGGTGCATGAGGATGGGTTCGCCGTTGGGGGCCCACTGGGCGGCAAGACCTTTGTCAGCGGTGCGGTTGTAGAGATCGCAGTTCACGAAATTGGGAATGACTTCGATGGGGCGCTTGATTTCGAATTCCTTGATAGTTTGGTTGAGCAAATAGCGCGAGATGGCGGTGACGCCGTCGCTCTGCTCGATGGAAAAACGTGTGATGGGAAGATAGCTGCGGTTGCTGCCGACGAGGGTAATGTCCGTGCCGTGGAGAGTGGTAACAAAAGGGAGGCGGCGCGGCGCGGCCATCGAGCGCGCCAGCATGGCGCTGACGGAATGCGGGATAGCGTAATGGACGTGGAGCAGGTCGAGCGATTCGGATTCGAAAACTTCGAGCATTTTCGTGGCGAGAGCGAGAGTGTAGGGAGGATGGTCGAAGAGGGGATAGGAGACGACTTCCACCTCGTGGAAATGGATGCGCGGATCGTTGGCGTTCATGCGGATCGGCGGGGCGTAGCTGATGAAGTGAATGTCATGGCCACGCGCGGCGAGTTCCATGCCGAGCTCGGTCGCGACCACGCCGGAGCCGCCGTAAGTGGGATAACAGGTGATGCCGATGCGCATGGGTGTGTTTTCGAGTCTCCGTCGCGCCAATGGGAGCCGCTACGATACAACAGATTTGATTTCGGCGGCTTGCGGGGACAGGGAGCCGAATGCTAGAGTCGCGCCCACCGCGCCGCGCCACAACGCGCTGCCGCGGCATCCCATTAGACGCGAGGAAAAGGAATCGCGTGACACGACTTTCCGGCAAGGTGGCACTGATTACGGGTGGCGGTACGGGCATTGGGCGGGCAATTGCCATGGCGTTTGCGCGGGAGGGCGCAAGCCTGACCGTGGCGGGACGAAGATTGGAAAGACTGCGCGAGGTGATTAGCGAAATCCAGAAGCAGGGTGGCGCGGGACTGGCGATAGAGTGTGATGTGAGCCGCGCCAAGGACGTTGAGCGCGCCGTGAAGGGAACTGTGGAGCGATTTGGGCGGTTGAATGTGCTGGTGAACAATGCGGGCACGCTCCATGTATCGACGGTGGAAGGGATCAGCGAGGAAGAGTGGGACCGGGTAATGGCGGTCAACACAAAGGGACCGTTTCTGACGTCGCGGGCGGTGCTGCCGGAGTTTCGAAAATGCGGCGGGGGAGCCATCGTGAACATCGGGTCGGTGCTGGGACTGGTGGCCATGAAGGATCGCGCCGCGTACTGCGCGTCGAAAGGCGGAGTGACAATGCTGACGAAGGCCATGGCCGTCGATCACGGTCATGAGAACATACGCGTGAATTGCATCTGCCCTTCGATCGTGGAGACGGAATTGGTGAAGGGACTCTTCGACGCAAGCGAGCAGGGAGAAGCTCGGCGCAAAGCACGGTTGGCGTTGATCCCCTTGGGGCGCTTCGGGCAGCCCATGGATGTGGCGGAGATGGCGGTGTTTCTGGCGTCGGAGGAGTCAGCGTGGCTTACAGGAGCGGCGATTCCGCTGGATGGAGGGTTGACCGCGTATTGAGTTTTCAGTGGTTCATCAGTAATCAGAGAAAAGAATTGGGGAGCAGATTGACAGAGAAGCAGTGTAGGGGCGCGGTGGAAAGTGGCAAAGCGCGATGACCAAGAAAATGTCGAAAGCGGAGAAACAGGTAACGGAACTCGTGCGGCGGCGGATGAAAGAAAGCCGGTCCACGGAACTTCTGGGATTCGACGTGGAAAGCGTGTACGCGGGACGGGCCATTTTCCGGCTGGACGTGAAGCCCAATCACAAGCAGGTTCATGGCGTGGTACACGGAGGGATTCTGGCGGCGCTGGCGGATACTACTGCGGCGATTGCCGCATATACGACGATACCCAGGGGGACGGAGATCGCTACCGTGGAGCTGAGTATTAATTATCTTGAGCCGGTGCCGGGCGGGCGTATCAAGGCAGACGCACGCGTTTTGCGCGCCGGCCGGAATTTTATCGTGACGGAGTGCGAAATCTTCAACGAAGACGGGTCGTTGGCCGCAAAGGCGTTGCTCACCTTCGGAGCAACGGCGGGGCACTCACTCTACAAATAGAGCGCTTACTCGTCGCCGCCCTGAGCGGATTCTTCTCCATCCTTATAGACGTACTTGATTACGCGCTTGAAAATGAGCAGATTGGGGTTGCCCTGGCGCGTGAGCTTAATGCAATCGCGGTCGTACCATTCGACCGTGCCGCGAAGCATTTCACCATCCTCGAGAACGACTGCCATCGGCGTATGAGACTGCATCTGCTTGACCCAGTAGAAGTTCTCGGCGTGGGTCGTTTCCGGTGGTGCTGGTTTTTTGCTCGGGATGGGGCCGTTGTGCTGAGGGCGGGGAATGCTCGGCTCCTTGACGTCCGGGAAACCCGGACGAAACATACGGCGATTCACCATGACTGCTCCTTCTAACCTAGGAGTGTGGAATACCTGCTGTCTAAGATGCGCTCGGAAGCGTGTGGGTTACAGTCTAACGATTTAATTCTGTATTGGCGAATATTTATCGGTGCTGATCAAGTGCGGGTGCGGAAGGGCGCAAAACTGAAGCAGAGAGTGAGGCGGCCAGGGCGTCGAGGCCGAGTTGGCGGTTCAAATTGCGGCGCGCTCCCGCGTAAATTTCGTCAAAACCAGCGATGGCGCGGAGAACCCATGCGGAATCCACGGATTTGCCGAGCGATTGCAATTCTTTCGCGAGCGGAACATTGCGCAGGATCGGCTCTTTCACTTTTGATGTGATTTCAAGCAGATCGGTGAGCAAGCCGTAGAAAACGCCGAGTTGCTCCTCGAAAGAGAAATCGCGGTCCTTGGCGAGAGCGGATGTGTCCGAAAATAGCTGGGCAAAGCCCTGACCTTGCGCGGCGCGTTCGAGGATGCGAAGCGCGCTTCTGCGGCGCTGAGCGGCTGCATCGACGTCCATTTCGATGGCCAGGCCCGGGCTGCCCTCCGCGAGTTGCGCGGCGAGCTTGATTTCCGCGGGCTTGCGATTGGTCTTTTCTTTCAGGATTTTTTCCACCGCGGGCTGCGGCAGCGGCGCGAAATGAAATTGCAGGCAGCGGGAGACGATGGTTGGCAAGAGGGCATACGGAGAAGGCGCAGTCAGAATGAGCGTGGCAGAGCCGGGAGGCTCTTCGAGAATTTTCAGGAAAACGTTGGCGACATCCCAGCGCATCGTCTCTGCACTATCAAGGACAAAAACGCGGCGGCGGCCCATGGGTTGAAAGTAGGCGGCACGCTGGACGGCGCGCAACTGGCCCACACGCAGCATCGGGCGCGCTACAGGATTTTTCAGCCGGACGGGATCGGGCACGAGCGCCCAAACGTCAGGATGAGATTGCAGGATCAAGGGCACACGCTCGACAGTGGCGGCGTCGGCGCTCTCGCCACGCTCGATGAGTCCCTGCTCGATCAGGGTTTGGGGATTGGCGAGCTGCGAGATGCGCTGACAAGTAACGCACTCGCCGCAAAAGTTGTCGATGAGGCGTTCGCAGTTCGCCGCCTGCGCGAACATGCGTGCCAGAGTAAATTTGCCGACGCCGCGCGGGCCGGTGAAGAGCAATGCGTGGGGGACGCGTTTAGCGCGAAGAGCGCCGCGGAGAGCCGCGACGATGCGTTCGTTGCCGACAAATTCCTGAAAGCCCATGGTCAGCCGCCACCTGCACTGGAATCCCGCGCGGCTTGTGCGGTCGTAACTTTATTTACTGCGGCCACAACGTCCTGGGCAATCTCCTTGGGCGAGCGCAATGTGCCACGCACGGCGTCGAAACATTCGATGGTCACCCACGGGGCTTTGCGCGCGAGAAGGTCGTACATGTCCGCTGCCTGCTCGAGGTGGCGCAGACTGGCTTCCAGAATGTCCTGCTTCGCTGCGGTATAACTTCTCTTTGATTTCTGGCCAACAAGCTTTTGCGCTTCGCTCGGAGGCACGCGCAAATAAAGAATTAAGTCCTCGCGCGGGAGTCCGTAGATTCTGTATTCCAGGTGTTCGATCCAGCTTCTGAACTCGGCGCGCTTTTCCGGTGGGACACGAGCGGTTTGGTGCGCGAGATTCGAACCGACGTAGCGATCCACAAGGACAATTTGGCCGTTGTTCAGCGCCGCTTCCAGCTTAGGCTTGGCTTCGAAACGGTCGCCGGCATAGAGCAGCGCCGTAAAATGCGGGTCGACATTTTCGAGCGGGCCGAGATCGCCGTTCAGGAATTGGCCGACCATCTTGCCGAACCAGGAATCGTATTGGGGAAAACCGGTGGAATAGACGGAGTGGCCGCCTTTACCAGCGGCGACGACTCCGTGAAGCAAATCCATCTGCGTGCGCTTGCCGCTGCCATCGATGCCTTCGATAGCAATGAGCCTGCCATGGGCCCTTGTGTTTACATTCGGACGCAAATCAGCCTCAGTTTCAGGATAATTCATCACCGTTCAAGACCGCAGGCCAGTCTAACCGGAGACATTCTGCGCTGCAAATGCCGCGCATGCTAGGATTCGAATTCGAACATGACGCCAACTTCGGTGCGAGAAAATCTGCTGCGAATTCAAGAGCGAATCGCTAGCGCGGCGGCGCGCGCGGGACGGAAAGCGGAGGAGATCACGCTGATCGCGGTGTCGAAAACGCATCCTGCGAGCGCCATCCGCGAGGCGCATGAAGCTGGGATTCGGCACTTTGGCGAAAACCGCATCCAGGAGTGGGAAGGGAAGCGCGCGGGAACGGACGGTTTGGCGGCGACATGGCACCTGATCGGTCATTTGCAAAGTAACAAGGCCGCTCGGGCGGCGAAACTTTTTCATAGCATTGACTCCGTCGATGACTTTGCGATTGCGCAGCGGTTGGATCGCGCGCGGGCCGAGGCGGGCATCACTGGCAAACTACGCGTGCTAATCGAAGTGCGCGTGGCGCCGGAGGAGACGAAGAGCGGCGTGGAAATCAACGAGCTTTTGGCACTGGCGGAAAGAATTGCGGGTCTGCCTCAATTGCAGCTTGCGGGATTGATGTGCATTCCGCCGTTCCTGGAAAAGGCCGAGCAAGTGCGGCCCTATTTCCGGCGGTTGCGAGAATTACGCGAGGATGTAGCGAAAAAACTTAGTGTCGCGCTGTCTGTGCTATCGATGGGCATGTCCCATGATTTTGAAGTGGCGATCGAAGAAGGCGCGACGGAAGTGCGCATAGGGACGGCGATCTTCGGAACGCGCGAAGCGAAATAGGGAATTGTCAGGAGCCGGATGCTGGAGATCCAGGAGCGAGAAGGCGCCGTAATGTTTCTCGTTCGAGTGCAGCCGCGAGCGAGTAAGGACGAAATCGCCGGAGAAATGGGAGGCGCGTTAAAGGTACGGCTGCAAGCGCCTGCCGTTGAGGATCGTGCGAACGAGGCGCTGGTGGAATTCCTCGCGCAACTTTTGAAAACACCGAGCACGGCTGTTAGAATTCAGAGCGGTGAAAGAAGCCGCACAAAACGCATCGAAATCCGCGGTGTGACCCGGCAGCAGATCCTTGCGCTGTTGGTGCAAGACGCTTGAGGCGCGACAGTTGAATCTTGTCCGAGCGATGGAGCTAAATTCCCAATGAGCGCAGATATCCAAGAAATCCAGGGCGATTTGCGGGCCGCGAAGATCGACGGCTGGCTTTTTTATGATTTTCGCGGGCGCGATCCTATCGCGCAGCACATCCTGAGCCTGCCGGACGGAATGAGGACGCGAAGGTGGTTCTACTTTGTTCCAGCCAAGGGAATGCCAAAGAAGCTAGTACATAAGATTGAAACGCAATCGCTGGCATCGTTGCCCGGGGAGACGCTGTATTACTCGGCGCAGGAGGAACTGCGAAAGAATCTGAAAAAGATTTTTGGGCGCGCGAAAAGCGTAGCCATGCAATATTCGCCGAAAAATGCGATCCCCTACGTGGCGATGGTGGATGCTGGGACGATTGAACTGGTGCGCAGCTCCGGCCCGAAGGTGGTCAGTTCGGCGGACCTCGTGCAGAAATACGAAGCGTGCTGGAGCGCGGCGCAGCTCGAATCGCATCTTTCGGCCGGAGTGGCCATCGACCGGATCGTGCGGGAGGCTTTCCAGCTTGCCGCGAAGAGCGTGCGCGAAAAAAAGACGCTGACGGAATTCGGTTTGAAGAACTGGATACTGAAGGAGTTCGATGGGGCGGGAATTTGGACCGAAGAAGGTCCCGACACTGCCGTAAACGCTCACGCCAGCGATCCTCACTATGGGCCGACGGCGGAATCCGCTTCCCCGATTCGCGAGGGCGACTTGCTCTTGTTGGACGTTTGGGGGAAGAAGAAAACGCCGGGAAGCGTTTATTACGACATCACCTGGATGGGTTATCTCGGCGCGAAAGTGCCGGAGGAATATGCGAAGGTCTTTGGCGCGGTGCGCGATGCGCGAGACGCGGCGACCGACCTGATTCGCAAACACGTGGCGGCGGGGAAGCCACTGCAAGGATGGCAGGTGGATAAGGCAGCGCGCCGAGTGATTGAAAAAGCAGGCTACGGAAAATATTTCTTCCACCGCACTGGGCACAGCATTGGAGAAAAAGTACACGGCAACGGCGTGAATATGGACGGACTCGAAACCCATGACGTTAGGCACTTGATCCCGAAAACCTGTAATTCGATTGAGCCGGGAATTTATCTGCCCGAATTTGGGGTGCGCAGCGAAGTGAACGTGTATATCGGCGAGGGTGAGGCACGCGTGACCGGGGCGATTCAGAATGAAATTCTGGCCTTGCTGGCCTAAGCCAGAAGCGTGAGGAAGCTGAATGGCAGATGAAACAGTACCAACCGAAGCTTCGCCGCAGGATTCCACGGGCGAGACAGCGGCGCCGGGAACTCCATCGCAGGATTCTAGACGCGAGACGATGGCATACGTCATCGGCGTGGCAGGATGGCTCGTGCCCGGGCTGGGTCACGCGCTCATGAAGATGTGGGGCCGCGCGGCGATGTGTTTCTTGACCGTGGGCACACTCGTGATTCTAGGTGCGGGGATGCGTGGCAACGTTTTTAGTTCAACTGCGAACGATGCTTTCGATTGGCTGGGCTATCTGGCGGATCTGGGCACAGGGACGTTTTATCTTGTGGCCAGGTCGCTCGAAACCGGCGGCGCGGACGTCTCCCACGCGGGCGGAGATTATGGCACGCGCTTCCTCGCCACGGCCGGTGTGCTGAATCTGTTGTCGGCGCTGCATGCGTATGAAGCAGCGCGAGGACGCAAGGCATGAACGCGGAAATGGGATTCAAGCTGAGCCACCTTCAATCCATGCTGCTATTTGCTTTGCTGATTTCCATTGCGTTTGGCTTTCTGAGCCGGCGGCGGCCGACCGAGCGGGTGAAATACATCGTGTGGTCCCTGCTTCTTTTTCTTTTGATCGGCGTGGGAATTGGATGGGCGATGTATCCGTTCTCACGCTGAATGAACGCCATTTCCGTGGATGAATTGACAGTAATTTTCCGCGAATGCTATTGTCATTAGAACGGGCCGAGGTAGCTCAGTGGTAGAGCAGCCGATTCGTAACCGGAACCTGAACCAACGCAGCCAAATGGACCCTAACTATGCCTAGCGGAATCAATAAGATAAATAATCGCTCTTATTGGTTCCGCTTTGCTCTGTTTGCTGGTGTTTGGGTCTGTCGATGAATATTTGATGAATGGTCTGGTACATTAAGGCGACTGCGTGACAGTGCAGCGTCCTAACCAACTGAACTACGTCCCCAACCGTGGAATCAACAATTTAGCGTAAATCGTGGCAAACAAGGCGTTTGCAAGATTTGCATACAGCGCACTAGCCGCTTGCGGTGCATACGGTAGCAGCTGTCCCTGCCAAAACCGCCAATAAACCGCTAATAAGAATTCGTGTGCTCATGCGAGGTTTATCCTAACACAGATGCCTGCTAGACGCGAAGCCGAGTCCGATGAATCTTGACGCATTGAGACAGCAGATTCGTGATTGAAATTGCGCAGTATGTTCAGTATGTTAATGAGGCCAAAAAAATGGACTCAGCAGCAGAAGGCGTGGCTGAAAAACCGTGAGTGTGGATCGCGAGCTTCCCAAGCTTTCTCTAGTTATGCACTGATTCGTTTGCCAAGCCTGTTAGAGCGACTGGCCTGAGCCTTTCTCGCTGCAGGGCATGGCTTGCCTTCGTGTCCCTTCGCCCTGTGGTGCTTGATCTCGGCGTATAAACTCTCGCGTCGTTCTTGCACTTCCGCGCGTTCTTTGTCCCCATGTACCAGATCAGGACTGAGCAGATTGAGCTTGTTATTCAACGCGATAAGCTGGCTCACCAGGTCGTCCTTCACTTCGCAGTTCATCTATTCATTGTACCCACTGTCGCTGTCACCCGGTCGGCTTGTTTACAATGTCGCATCTGTTCGACTCGGAACCCTCCCTCCTCGATGAGTGTGGGAATGTCGCGAGTCACATGGCAGCCTTCGAAAGCCCACTGAAAAAGAGGTTCCGTGCGTTGCTGCCAGTGGCGCACGCGAACATCAGGCGAGAGGCCGTGCTCAAAAAAACAGGAACTTGCCTCCCGGTCGCAAAACGCGCGCGATTCCTCGAATGGCGTCTGCCACTCCGGGAATCGTGCACAAGGTGAATGTGCTGACGACCGTATCTACATTGGCCTCAGGCAACTGGATTCGTTCCCCTGGCAGATCCAGAAATTCGACATCCAATTCTGTCTAGCGTTGTTGGTTGTTGGCCCTGTGCCTCGCCAAAACTAGAAGCACATTTGAAATCACCAAGATGCAAAGAGGCTGAGTAACATGTTACATAGGCCCTGCGGGAGCCGTAATGGGCCAGACGAGGTTTTCGGTAGGCACAGTTGCTAGTTCGAATCTAGCTCGGGGAGCCATTCTTCCTCTTTAGTTTCAGTTCCTTACGCAGAGACTGACAACAACTCGCTTTGGGTGCAATTGGGTGCAACTTCGAGCTTTTCGTTTGGAGCTCAAAGCCGATTCCCACCTGCTCCGCGACCTTCTTG
>WNGO01000063.1_pt1 | contig 79442 bp, 61 predicted proteins | sample 5400511 | NCBI WGS metagenome assembly WNGO01 (sample SAMN13153380, study PRJNA577476) | soil metagenome | isolation source: 20 cm soil or saprolite under Garry oak tree replicate 2 | place: USA:California | collected 2016-06-15 | reverse complement strand
TCGTTGGCGATGAGATTGCCGGCGCTGTCCGACGCCTCCCAATCGCCCCAGAACGTGAGTCGCAAACCGTCCCAGCCCATGCGGGCGAACTGCGCCATGTCGTCGTCGATCATCCGCTTGCGATCGCCGTGGACGTAGCCGGCGGCGCGATAGTCGGACGCCGTCGTGAGCACGTAGTTCGCTCCGAAAAGCGCGACCTCCTTGTGGGTGTCCCGCCAGCGGACCACGCCCTGGCGGTCGAGATCCACGAGCTCGCGCTGTGCGTGCGCCTGCTGAATCACGCCCAGCGACAGCGCGATGCAGAGTGCCTTAGGGGTGATACTCTCGCTCCGTGTGCCCGACGAGCTGTGAGCGGTAGAAGTAGACGTCCCGCAGCCGGCCGGACGCATAGCGCGCGGCCTCGTCGTTGAAATGCGGTGACCGCAAGTCGCCGCTCTCGCCGCCGGCCGTCACCGCCTGGGCGCGGACGCTGTCGCCGAACTCGACGACGGCGACGAAGCTGTTGCCGCTCGTGCCGTACCACTTTTTGGTGTTGGGGTAAGCGCGGGCACCGAACGATGCAAGCGAGCCCCACACGCCCGACGTAAACGGTACGGGAATGCTCGGTTGCGCGTCATCGAAATGCGGCGCGATGTCGTCGTTGATCCGCTGGAACCGATTGATGTCGCCCCACGGCGTTTTCCAGGTTCCGAAATCGCTGGTGAGGGCATCCACCGCTGCGCCGAGGGGTTCGAGCAGGTCGGCCGCAGAGCCTCTAGACGTCGCGACATACTGCATGACCGATATGCCTGCTGCGCGCGCGTCGCGACCGAGCCGTCTCGCCACGCGCTCGCCCCAGTAGATCGCCAGCGACGTCGGTACCGACTCGGCGCCCCACCGATAGTCCCAGCCCCGGAGCGCGGCGATCGGCTCGGCGAGCTTCGCCTTCAGTGTGTCGGTCGCCGGTGTCTGATCGTACGCCGCGAGGAGCGGCGGAATCATGCGCTCGAACGCGGGGAGATAGCTGTCGAACGCCGCGGCCGTGAGCTCGCCACTCGTCCAATCGCTCTTCCCCGCCAGCACGCGCAGCGCATGGTAGCCCCGCGGGGTCTCCTCCGTGCCGGTCTCGACGTATCGCGGATAGTCCTCGCGCCGGGGACTCGATCCTGCGCCCGCCGCCGACCAGGGCCAGTTGTTCGAATTGTAGACAAAGCCGCTCGCGGGATTCACGACGTTTGGCGTCTCGTCGAACGACAACACGCCGCGGTACGCGGTCCGAGGATCGCTGGCGTCCACCGGCTTTGTCCAGTCGAACGAGGTATCGCGGCGCGGGATGTAGTTCGAGTGGAAGTACGCGATGTTGCCGGAGGCATCGGCAAACAGGGTGTTGTTGGAGGAGTTGGTATGCAGCTCCATGATCTCGCGAAAGCCGGCCAGGTCGTGTGCTTTCGTGCGCGTGTAGGACTGAATCAGCGCGTTGACGTGATGGTTCATCAGGCTCACGCTCACCAGCCGATCGCCTTCCTTGCGCACGACTGGCCCGTGCGGCGAGTAGTAGACCGCGAAGGTCTTCCGCGCCATGCCGCTATCGGTTTTGAACAGGACGGTGATCGTGCGCGCGCGTAACGGTTGGCTCTCGAGAAACTCGTCGACGTTGTCCACGCCGCTCGACGTGTGCATCCAGCCGGCGGTCGCATTGAATCCCTGATAAATGAAGAACTGTCCCCAGGTCACCGCACCGTAGGCATCGAGCCCTTCGTCGCTCACCATTTGCAGCTCGGAGCGGAAGTAGAACGACGTGTGCGGATTGATCCACAGCAGGGCGTGGTGATTGGCGGCGAGGCGCGGCGCGATCGCGATGCCGTTCGAGCCCGATGGATCGCCTTCCCACTCGTCGGCGTCGCCGCTGGTGCGCGCCGCGGCGGCGGAGTCGCCGTAGAGCGCCGCCAAATCGCGAAGGTTGATGCGCTCGATGTCGCCGCCGATGCTTCCTTCGGTAAACGACAGTGCCATCCACGGCTCGAAGTGCCTGATGACCCGAGGCTTCACAGCGGGATGCTTATAGAGGAAGAAGTTCAAGCCATCGGCAAAGGCATCCATCAGTCGCTTCAGCCACGGCGGGCTCGTCCGGTACTCAGCCCGCAGCGAGTCGGCGTCGATGAACAGCCGTTGGCGCAGGTCCTGGAAAATCGCCGCGGTTCCTTCGGCTTCAGCCAAGCGGCCGAGTGAGTTGAGGTAATTCGTCTCGATGCGGTTGAAGTCGTCCTCGGCTTGGGCATACTCCATACCGAAAACCGCATCGGCATCCGTCTTGCCGTAGACGTGCGCGATGCCCCAATCATCGCGAATGATCATGACGCTCTGGGCGTGACGCTTCCAACGGGCAAGCTCGCCGGAGCGTTGAGCGCGGAGCGGTGAGGCGATGCAGAACAGCGCGAGGCAGATGCTATTGGCGTGTCGCAGTGTCGATCGCAAGGGCGGCTCTCGAGGCAAGGGTAAGGTGCACTGAGCCTGCGGCATCTATCTGAATGAGATTACCGGAAATCAAATCGCGGTACGTTCCCGCTGCCATGCCGGTCGCGATGCTGGTATCTACACTTGTCGTCTCGTTGTTGATCGCGACGAAGCCTTGGGCGCCCCGCGAGAACGCGATCGCATTGGCGCCGTTGTCCCACCAGTGATTGATATTCGTGCCGGCGACGACTTGCCGAAAGCTTACCATCTGCAGGATTGATGGGTCCCGATGCTCGCACACCCATTGTCCGATCGTTGCGGTTTCCAGACTCGCGGCGCAGGTGACGGCCGTGGTCCAGCCGTTCGCGTCCGAGGGCGGGCCCATGGCATTGCCGGACGGACAGTCGAAGGCATAGCTCGACAAGACGGATGGGTAGCCGTACGGTTGCGCCAGCATCCAGACGTTCGCTAGGCGAAAGACATTCCCGTCGCGGTAGCTGAGGCCGCAGTTGTGCTGTGTGTCGTGGTTTTCGAGGAACACGACGGCCTTGTCCGAGGGGATGATGCCCCACGCCGCTTCGGAGAACTGATTGCCTGGTGTGCCGTTGGGATTGAGCTGCGAGATGTGCTCGCCATTCACGTTCTGAAACTTGTTGCCGACGCCGGTGAACGTGAACTCGGTGATGTCGGCGGCGCCGCCCGAGCTGTAGCCCTCGCCGAAGTAGTCGCGCGGCGATAATGCCTCATTGCTACCGCCGATGACTTCAAGAAAAATGTATGGGAGCGGTCGGCCTTCAGCCGTCAGCGTGTGATTGACTCGCGCCAGAATGTCGTCGAGCTCCACCTGCTGAATGTGTTTGGCGGCATCGATGCGAAACCCGGCGACGCCGAGGCGGGCGAGGGTGAGCAAGTAGTCGGCGATCTTCTGCCGCACCGACGCGAGCCCGGTGTTCAAGTCGGGTAAGCCCAGCAGCTCGCAGTCCTGCACGTTGGCCGCGCTTTGATAGTTGTTGACCGCGCAGGGCGTGTGGAAATCACTGGCCGTGTACAGTCCCGGATAGTTGTACTTGGAGTACGCCGTGCCGTTGCTGCCGAGTCCGGGACTGGGGTAATTCGTCATGTGGTTGATCACCGCGTCCGCGATGATCCCGACGCCCACGGCTTTGCACCGATTCACCATATCCGCGAATTCGGCGCCGGTCCCGGAGCGGCTGTGGGCGACGCTATAACTCACCGGCTGATAGCGTTCGCTCCAGGGGTACGTCGGTTCGATGCTGTGTTCCTCGGGAGGCGAGATCTGTACGGCCGTGAAGCCCGCCGGGCCGAGCACGTTTTCACACTCGGCCGCGATGTCGGTCCACCGCCATTCGAAGAGGTGGACGAATACGTCGCCGGCGGCCATGTGCCCGGTCGGACGGTAGGCCTGCGCCAGCACGGGCCGCTGCGGAGCCGGTCCAGCCAGCTCCCGGGAACAGCCCGCCGCCGCGAGCATCAGCAGCATCGCGGCGGCGGCGGAGGATCCAGACGTCAATAGCCTGGGTTCTGCTGCAGGTTCGGATTGGCGATCAGCTCGTTCGCCGGCAACGGATACAAGTCACGGAACGAGGGCAGCGGCGACCCGCCCGGCGTGCCGCCTTTCCACGCCCAGACGTACGTGCCGCCGGTGAATACGCCGAAGCGGATCAAGTCGGAGCGGCGCGACGCTTCAAACAGCAACTCGCGGCCGCGCTCGGCGAGGATCGTGTCGATCGGCGGCAGTGCGGCGAAGTTCGCGGTCGTGTTTCCGTACGCGCGCTGCCGGACGGCATTGAGATACGTCAGCGCGTTCGCGGCGGTGCCACCACCACCCCGGATGTTCGCTTCCGCGTAGATGAGATAGGCGTCAGCGAGCCGGAAGATCGGGAAGTCGGTGTCGACCATCCCCTTGGCCTGTGCGGTGTCGCCGTTCGCCTTCAGGTTCGTGAACTTGGGTGCGGCGATTCCCTTCGTGAAATCCCCGCGATCGCTCACGGAGTCCGTTTGACCAGTCGTATAGAAGAAAGCGGCGCGAGTATCACCGACTGCAAAGCGGCGGTAGGTCTGTTGTTTCATCCGATACCCGCCCCAGCAATAGTCGATGCCGTAACTGGCCGCCGACATGCTGCCGCCGCAGCCCGCGTGGATCAGGAATGTCATACCACCCCAGGTCTGAGTGCTACGACCATCCTGAGCGGCAACGAAAATGAGCTCCGGGGACGAGTTGTTATCTGCGGTGAAGTTGCTCCGGAAGTTGGCCGGGAGGCTGTAGCCGGCGCTGATCACTGCCTGCGCTTCCGTCGCAGCGCCCGCGTAGTTCGCCGTCCCGGTGTACACCGCGGCGTTCAGGTACAGCTTCGCCAGCAGCATGTGGGCCGCTTCCGGTGTCGCGCGCCCGTACGTGGACGGCCCTTTCGGCGGCAGCTGGCCGATGATGTCGTTGAGCTCGCTTACGGCGTAGGCGTAGATTTCGGCTCGGGTCGCCTGTTTCGGCGGCGTCGCGCCAAGCGCATCGTCCTCCGTCACGAGCGGGATGTTTCCGAACAGATCGATGCCGTGCCAGTAGCTCAGCGCCCGGAGGAAGCGCGCTTCGGCGCGATAGAAATGCACGTTCGTGCGGAGCGTCGGATCGAATTGCCCGCGCGAGTCGAGCTTGGCGTCGGTACTTTGGCGCAGGAACTCGTTCACCAGCATGACCTGATAGAACACGCGGTAGTACATCGCGTTGACCATGCTGTTGTCGGCGCCCCAGAGGCCGGTGTTCAGGTCAGGCAGACCGGGGTCGTTCCAGCCGATCACGGCCTCGTCCGTCGGCATCTCCTGCAGGTACCAGTACAGGCGCAGATACTCACCGAACCCTTCGTCGATTCCGGCGATATCGGGGTTCCCGTCGGGCCCCCGCTGTCCCGTGACGATGAGGCCGCCGTAGATCTTGGCCAGGAACGCCCGATACGCATTGGGATCGTTGAAGACGTTGGCGCTGCTGACGCTGCTCTTGGGTGCTACCGTCGGATCCGTGCAGCCGATGGCGGCGACGCACAGGAGGGCGGCGGTAACGCTGAATGTCTTGATCGTGCGATTCATGTGTCCGTCCCCCTAAAACCGGATGTCGAGCCCGGTGGTGATGGTCCGAGCGCGCGGATAGATGTTGTTGTCGATCCCGTTCAGGCCCGACGTCGGGTCCACGCCGCTGTAGCCGGTGATGGTAAACGCATTCTGGATCGTGCCGAACAACCGGAACCGCTGGCCGCGATACGTGCCGCCATAGCCGATCGTGATGTTGTCCATGCGGAGGAACGACGCGTCTTCCACGAAGTAATCGGAGTAGTACTGCGGCACCACGAAGCCGGTCGTGAGGACCGAGGTATGCAGGTTCGCCGGCATTGCCGAGCCGGTCAGGTTCTGATAGGCGCCGAGTGAAGATGCCACGTTGTTGTAGACCCAGTTGTCGAGGTAGGCCCGCAGGGTCAGCGTGACATCGAAGTGTTTGAAATTGAAGTACGACGTGTGGCCCAGGATCCATTTCGGCGACGGGTCGTGGAACGGGCGCCGATCGGAATCGTTGATGATGCCGTCCCCGTTCTGGTCGACGTACATGTTGGTGGGCGTGCCGGTATCGTAAATCGGCTTTCCACTCGCATCGTAGCGCTGCTGGTACACGAAGAACGAGTTGACCGGGACGCCGGGCTCGAGCACCTCGACGTTGTTGCCCACGCCGCCCGAAATGCCGCCGGTCAGGATCTTCGACACGCTGCGGTTGGGATTGATGTTGAGCAGCTCGTTGGTGTTGTGGGCCGCGGTCACCGAAGCGGTCCAGCTCAGTCCGCTGGCGCTGCGCTTCAGAACGTCGCCATTCAAGCTCAGCTCGATCCCGCGGTTCCGCATGGAGCCGATATTGGTGGTGACGTAGTTGCCGAGGTTGGTGCCGGCCGGGATGGGCACGTAGAAGATCAAGTCGCTGGTGTTCTTGGTGTACCAGTCGATCGTGCCGCTGAACAGCTGATTGCTGAAGCCAAAGTCGGCACCGACGTTGTACGCGGTCGTCTTTTCCCAATGAATGTTCGGGTCGACGGCGCTGGGGCGGATCGTGGTGGTGTACACGTTGCCGAACTGCACCTGCGTCTGGCCGTCGCTGAACGTGTAGGTCGGAAACTGTAGGTAGTCCTGGAAGGCCTGGTTGCCCGTCTTGGCCCAGGACGCTCGCAGCTTGAGATCCGACAACCCGCCCAATCCTTGCATGAATGATTCCTGGGAAACCCGCCAAGCGAGCGCCGCCGAGGGGAACGTCCCCCACTGGTTGCCTGGTCCAAACCGGGAGGAACCGTCGCGCCGCACGCTGAAGGCGGCGAGATAGCGATCGTTGATGTTGTAATTCATCCGGCCAAAGAACGAGATCAGCTTGTAATCGACGATGTCACGGTGGTTCTGGACTATCGTCGCCACCGGGATCCCGTTGTCGCCGAGCACGTTCGTTGTGAGGCCCGTTTCCCTCAGCCACGGGTATTCGGCGTGTGACTGCGCGTACGAATAACCGCCGACCACGTCAAGCCGTCCCGGTCCATAGGTGCGGGGGGGCGAGTAGCCGAGATAGCTCTCGAGGACCTGGTTCGTCTGGCTGTTGTTCGCGATGTAGAGCAGTCCCTGTCCTTGCCGCACCTGCGCCGCGAGGTTGTTCGGGTAGAACGTCGTGCGGTCGGCACGCGCCAGGTCATATCCAAGGTTCACGTTGGCCGACAGCCCCTCGAGGAACGGCGCGCGATACTCCGCCTGCACGTTGCCGACGCTGCGCCACGTGGTGCCATGGTCGCGCGCCCAGGTCAGGCTCGCCACCGGATTGCTCGGCGCGGCGTTGGAGGTCTTCCAATCCCAGTATCCGGTCGAGCTCGACGAATCGAACACCGGCTGGGTCGGCGCCATCGCGGCCGCGTTGCCCAGCACGTCGCCCGGCGTGAACTGGTCGATCGCGCGCGAGCCGCGGATGCTGGTGTGCACGTTCAAGCGATCATTGAAGAGCTGCTGCGAGTAGTTGAGGCCGAGCGAGACGCGCTTCGTCGAGCTCGCCTGGATGATCCCATCCTGGTTGAGATATCCGAGCGACAGACGGTAGCTCATGTCGTTCGTCGAATTCGTGACGGCGAAATTGTGCTCCTGGCCATAGGCGGTGCGGTCGATCAGGCCGAACCAGTCGGTGCTGGCGCCGAGGAGCAGCGTGTCCCGCGCAGGTGCGTACTGATTCAGCGCGGCGGCGAACTGTGCGGCGTTCATCAGCGAGGGCAGCCGCGTCACCGCTGAGGCGGAAGCGCTGCTGGTGTACTCGAATTGCGGTTTTTGATGAGTGCCGCCGGTCTTGGTGGTGATGAGCACGACGCCGTTCGCCGCGTTCGATCCGTAGATGGCGGCTGCCGACGCGTCGCGCAGCACGGTGATGCTCTCGATGTCGTTCGGATTCAGATAGTTCAGCGGATCGCGCCCGGCCGAGAGCCCGCCGCCCGCGCCGTTGCCCAGAGGCACGCCGTCGACGACGTACAGCGGCTCGCTGCTGGCATTGACCGACGTCGCGCCGCGAATCCTGATGGACAGGCCACCACCCGGATCGTTGTTGTCGACGACCTGCACGCCGGCGACCTTGTTCTGAATGAGCATCTGCGGGCTGATGACCCGGCCGGTGTTGAACTGGGAGTCGCCCACGGCGGTCACGGCGCCCGTGAGATTGCCGGCGCGCTGCTGGCCGTAGCCGGTCACGACGACTTCCGACAGTCCGATCGCCTGCGCGGTGAGCGCGAGGTCGACCACGCTGGTGTCGCCCGCGGTCACCATGACCGGCTGGTTGATCTGGACGTAACCGATCATTCTCACGCGCAACAGGTCACTGCCGGCGGCAATGCCGGCGATCGTGAATCGGCCGTCGTCGCGGGTCTGCGTGCTGCGATTGCCGACCGCGATGACCGCCCCCGCAATGGGCTGCTGGGTACTGTTGTCGGTGATCCGTCCGCGAATGGTACCGGTGGGTTGCTGAGCGGCGAGTGCTGCGGTCCAGGTCAGTGCCAGGAGCGCGCACATCAGATGATGGAAACGATGCATACGACCTCACAGTCTGTGGCGGTCTGACGTGATGGGAGGTTGTCCAAAAGGCTGCGCGATACCGAGGGTGTCAAGGATTACAGGAAGGCGTAGATTACGGCATGCGGTACGAGGCCTTTCGGAAGCGGCTGGTGAACGCCGTGCTGAACACGCCGGGGGACACGCCAGAACCTCTGCGTCGCGCCGTTCTGGAGCACGCGGGTGGAGCGCGCGACGGCGTACCACCCGCGCTGACCCGTTACGTCGATATGGTGGCCGGCCACGCGTACCGCATTACCAACGAAGACGTCGCCGCCTTGCAAGCCGCCGGTCATTCGGACGACGCCATCTTCGAGATCACGGTGGCAGCGGCGGTGGGTGCGGCTATGCGCCGACTGGAGCGCGGAATGGCTGCGCTGCGCGGCGAGGAACCGGACTGATGCGCGTCCACTCCGTCGCGCACCGCCACCGGCTGCCGCAAAAGCTCAAGCTGGCGCTCATCCGGCTGGTCAGCGGCCGCCGCGTTCCCGATGTCGTCAAGACCCTGATGTACCGCCCCGAGTTCTTCGGCCGGCTGCAGTGCGAATGGACGCAGGCGGTGATGCGCGGTCCGTCCGACTGGAGCATCGGGGAGCGCGAGCTGTTTGCTGCCTTCACGTCAAAGCTGAATCAATGCGTCTTCTGAACGGAGTCGCACGCCGCGGTCGCGGCGCTGGCCCTGCACGACGACCGGTTCGTCAAAGCGGTGGTGGACGATTGGCGCACGGCCCCGCTCGACGCGAAGCTCCGCGCGGCGCTCGGGTTTCTCGAGAAGCTCACACTGCGCCCGAATGAGGTGCGCCCCGCCGACGTGACGCCGCTGCGCAAGGCCGGTGTTTCGGATGCCGCGATTGAAGACGCGATCAACGTCTGCACGCTGTTCAACATCTACGACCGGCTCGCCGATGCGCTGGGCTGGCACCTGCCGGACAAGGACGGATACGCGGCGTCGGCGCAGAATCTGATAAAGAGAGGGTACCTGCTCTAGAAACCGTGCGTCGTGCGTGGTGCGTCGTGCGTTTGACGTGACGGTGAGATCAGTTGGAGTCGATCATTGTTCTTAGCCACCACAATTACCCGCTCTCCGCTCGGCTTCCTGAGCAAAGCCATGTGGCGCACTTGGCCTTCGATAGCGAGCCCGCTAGGCTCCATATCGACAGCCGCGAACCCCCCGTGCCCGTCCCCGTGTAACAGCAATCCATAGCTTGCATCATAGCGGCCCTGGACCGGCGTGACGCCGGAGAAATTCCCCGCGACAACGAGGTCGGTCTTTCCGTCGCCGTCGAAGTCGCCGGCCAGCGACGCGTAGATCGGCGCAAATTGCGCCTCGATGGGCAACGGTCGCAGCTCGAAGGTGCCGTCGCCGCGATTCAGCGCGAGCATACTCGCAAAGTGCTCGGCCTCGAGCACGCGCGCCTGCCGCAGTGCCTTGCTGGCGACGATGTCCTGAATGCGGCTCGTACCGAATGAGGCGTTCGTCGGATAACGACTGCGCAGCGACGGCGCGACTTGGAGCAGCTCGTCGCGCCCCGCCAGCGGATAGCTGACGCCTTGGTGGTAACTCGTGAGAATCTGTACCAGCGAGCCGGTCTCGAACAAATCGCCGACGTACAGCCGGACCGGCTCTGCGCGTGACGCTGTGAGAATCGAATTCAGTCCCAGATTGCCGAGGACCAGGTCGGGGCGGCCATCGCCATTCACGTCCGCCGCCTGAATGCTGCTCCACCAGCCAGTGGTGCCGGCAAACCCCGCTTGCTCCGTGCGATCCACGAACCGGCCGTTCTCCTGGTGAAAGACGCGCACCGGCATCCATTCGCCGACGACGATCAAGTCGAGCTTGCCGTCGCCGTCGTAATCGACCCAGGTCGCCGCGGTGACCATGCCGATCGAATCGAGTCCAGAGGCGAGCTGGGTGGTGACGTCCCGGAACTGCCCGCGGCCGTCGTTCTGGAGCAAATAGCTTCTCGGCGCGAGCCCAAAGCGGCGCGCGACCACGCGACTGCCGACAAAAACGAGGTTCCCGCCCGGCACGACGCACGAGCCGTTGTGAAAGAACTCGGGAAGCGCGGAGGTCGCGCGGCTGAAATTCCCGCGGCCATCGTTGAGATACAGCCGATCGCGCAGCGGGTCGCCCTCCCAGAATTCGTTGCCGCCGCTCACCACGTAGAGGTCGAGGTCGCCATCACCGTCAGCGTCGAAGAAGGCGGCATCCACGTCCTCCTGCAGGCTGTCGGCTCTAAAGGCCGGCTCGGACAGACTGTGAAACCGACCGCTCCCGTCTTGCACGAACAGCTCGCCGGCCTGCCACTTCGCGCCCCCAACGTAGATGTCGTCCCGACCATCGCCGTTGACGTCGCCGACGGCGAGCGCCGGGCCTTCGGTCGACAGCAGATGTGGCATCAGCGGCTCGCGTCCGAAGTCGAAGAATCTGTTCTCGCGATGTTTGTAGCTGATGGCCACCCGATCGGTGATGTCCAGGAGGATGGGCGGATGGGCGGATGGGCGGATGGGCGGTTGGATCTTCGCATCGGTCTGCGCGAGTGTGATAGTTCGGTCTGCGGTGAGGTTCGTGAGCACCTGAGCGCGCCGGTCGGGCCACACGACGGTGAGTGAGTCCACCGCAGTCGTCGTCCCCAGCCCGAAGTGAAGCCGAGGGTCGACTGCCGACTCGAAGCCACGGGTCGGCATCGCTTCTGACATCTGATGCGTCCCGCCCGCGGCGATCATCACCTTCGCGCCTATGCCCCCGGTGTTTTGGCCGGTTCCCCGTAAAGCGACCGTCAGGAAGTGATGACTCGCCGAGTCTAGCTCGCGTGCGCGATTGCGATAAATCGCGGCGGGCGCGTTGACGTTGTTGACGACGAGATCGAGGGCACCGTCGTTGTCGAGGTCGACGTACGCCGCCCCGTTCGAGAAGCCGGCTACTCCGACCCCCCACGCAGCCGCGACATTGGTAAATGTCAGGTTGCCATTGTTGTGAAACAGGTAGTTGGGGTGGGCGGCGTGCGGCATTTTCGCGACCAGGAGCGCGGCGGGAGGCTCGGTGCCCACCGGAATGCTGTCCAAGGACGCGATGTAATCGAGGTCATTCGGCCGGCGATAAATGCCCGTCGTGACGAACAGGTCCTTGCGGCCATCGTTGTCGAAATCGGCAAACAGCAGCGCCCAGCTCCAGTCGGTCGCCGCGATGCCGGCGAGCAACCCAAGCTCGCTGAATCGGAGCTTGCCGCCCGTGACGCCGCGATTCAGCTGCAGCGTGTTGCGGGCGTACTGATAGTGATAGCCGGCCGCGAGCTTCAAGTTGAAGAGCTCGTAGCTCTCGGCGGTCGAAGCCGTCTTGAGGAGGCGCTCGCTGTCGGGCAGCATGTCGAGCACGGCGAGGTCGGGGCGCCCGTCGTTGTTGAAGTCGGCGGCGTCCACGCCCATCGAGTACCGGCTCGTGTGGCCGGTCGCTTGCGCGATCGATTCGGTGAAGGTGCCGTTACAGTTGTTGAGATACAGAAAATCGTTTTCGGGAAAGTCATTGGCGACGTAGATGTCGGGGCAGCCGTCGAGATTGAAGTCGCTCACGACCACGCCGAGACCGAAACCTTCTACGCCACCATAGATGCCGGCGGCGGCGCTGACGTCCACGAAGTGCCCGCGGTCGTTACGATATAGGCGATCGCCCGCTTTGGCGTTGCGCACCAGGCGGCTCGTGCTGGCACTCGCGGCTCGCTCCGTGAGCGTGGAGCTGTTCAGCAGGTACATGTCGAGGTCGCCATCGCCGTCGTAGTCGAAGAACGCGGCCTGGGTCGAGTAGCCGGCGAAGTCGAGGCCGTACTCGGCGGTGCGATCGGTGAACGTGCCGTCGCCGTTGTTGATGTACAGCACGTTCCTGCCCCCCCCGGGCATGCCGAGGGAGTTCACGCCGGAGACGAAGATGTCGAGCCGCCCGTCGCCGTTGACGTCGGCCATCGTGACGCCGCTCTTCCATCCGACCGAATCGGCGACGCCGGCGCGGGCCGTGATATCCTCGAAGCGGAAGTGTCCCAAGTTGCGGTAGAGCCGGTTTCGGCCCAGGTTCGAGCTGAAGTAGAGGTCGATCAAGCCGTCGCCATCGATGTCTCCCGCTGCGACACCGCCGCCATTGTAGTAGTACAGATAGTTGACGATGTTGACCGCGGAATCTTCCGGGAGTGTATTGGCGAACGTGACGCCGCTCGACTCCGGCGCAACGGCCGTGAATAGCGGCGGCGCGGGGGGGGGAGTCGCGCGACAGGCCGCAAGCGCGACAGTGAGCGCAAAGAGTCTTCGCAAGGGGCGCCAGTATAGCGTGAAAACTTTCAGCTCGCTCGGGCTCACGTTGCTCTTCGTCACGTTGGGCTGTCGTGAGAAGCCGATCGATCAGGGCGCGCTGATCACGGCCCGGACGGTCGGTCTCGACGATTTGCAGCGCGGACGTCTCGATGAAGCCGAGCGGGAGTTCAAGCGAGTGATCGCGATCGCCCCGCGTGAACCGCTCGGGTACGCCAACCTGGGGCTCACCTACCTGCGCGCCGGTCGCTTTCGCGAAGCGGAGTCCCAGCTCGAGCGGGCGCGACGGCTCGATACCACGAATGTGGACGTCGCCCTCACCCTCGCGAAGCTCTATTCCGTGACCAACCGGCCGGAGGACGCTCAAGCGCTGTTGACGCGGTTCGCAACAGATCCACGAGCGCTGTACGCGCTTGCCGAGCTCGAGCGCGAGAGCGGAGACAGCGGCCCGCAGCGCTACGCGACGCGGCTCAGCCAGGTACTCGAGCGCGCCCCGGCCAATCTCGCCGTGCGGCTTCAGCTCGCCGACGTCTGGCTGACCCTCGGCCAGGCCGACAGCACGCTCCGGTATCTCGAGGCCTTCCGCCAGCTGCGTCCGGAGCCCCCGCGGGAGGCCAAGACGCACCTCGATGCCGTGATTCAGGCGTTGCACACGGAGCGGTTGGCGGTGGCCAGGGCCGAGCTCGATCGCTTCCTGCGGCTGATCGAAGTCACGGCGCCGTATCAAGCGGCGCTGGCGAAAGTGAATTGGACCGAGGGTCCGCTGGTGGGTCGGCCGGTGATTGCCTTCAATCCGGCATCGCTCATCACGATGCGCGGCATCGCGCCCGCCGCCGACAGCGTCATCCACTTCACCGACGTGACAACCGAGACCGGCTTACCGGACGTCGGTGCCGCCCCCACGGCGCTCGCGCTGGGCGACGGCGACGGCGAAGACATTCTGCTCGTCGCGTCGCCTCAAGTCCGGCTCTACACGTTGCGCAAGGGCTTCGTCGCCGACGCGGGAACTCGCATGACCCTGCCTCTGTCAGTCCCGGCCGTGAGCGCGACGTTCGCCGACTACGACAACGACGGCTGGCTCGACGTGTTCGTGATCGGGACCGACGGACGCGGCTATCTGTTGCACAACCGTGACGGCAAGCAGTTCGAGGATGTCACGAAGACGGCGGGCGTGAGTGACGTGGACGGCGCGCGCCGCGCCCTGTTCGTCGACCTCGATCACGATGGCGATTTGGACTTACTGCTTGTCGGCAGCAACTCGCTCGCCGTCTATCGCAATAACCTCGACGGCACGTTCACGCCGGCGCCGAACGCGGATGGGATCGTCCAGGGTGGCACCGACGCCGTCTTCGGCGACCTGGATGACGACGGGCGCACCGACGTGTTCGTCGCGAGTGAGGCAGGTCTCGACGGTCTGTTTCACAACGACGGCGTGCGCGGCTTCACGCGCACGGCCGACACGATCCGCGGTAACGGTCCGGTGGCCATTGGCGACTACGACAACGACGGCGTGCTGGACCTGTTCGTCGCCGGGAGCGGCCTCTGGCACAACGATGGGAGGGGCAGGTTCGCACGTGATGGCCGCTCCCTGGCCGTGCTCGAGCGCATCCGCGCGATCTCCCCCAGCGCGGTGACGTTCGTAGACTACGACAACGATGGCTGGCTCGACCTGCTGGTGACCGGCGCGCACGGCGCGGCGCTGTTTCACAACGATCGCGCAGGCAGATTCCACGATGCCAGCGCCGCGCTGCCGCCTGACGTGCGGCGCGATTCCATCGGACCGCTGCTCGTCGCCGACCTCGATGGTGACGGCGACCAGGACATCCTCTTCGGTGACCGCACCGGCGTCCACCTCCTGCGCAACGACGGCGGCAATGCCCACCTCGGCATGCAGGTGCAGCTCACGGCACTCCGCGCCGGCAGCGGCAAGAACAACACGTTCGGCATCGGCTCGCGGCTCGAGGTCCGGGCCGGCGAGCTTTACCAGACACGCGTCGTGACCGGTCGCGTGACGCCCTTTGGCCTGGGCAGCCACTTCAAGGCCGATGTGCTGCGCGTGCAGTGGACGAACGGTGTGCCGCAGACGATCTACTTCCCGGGCACAGATCAAGACGTGCTCGAGCTGCAGCAGCTCAAGGGCTCATGCGCGTTCCTCTATACATGGGACGGTACGCACTTCCGCTTCATCACCGATATCATGTGGCAGAGCGCACTGGGGATGCCGGTGGGGATCATGGGGAAGGGGGAAGGGGGACGAGCTACGGGGTTGATCGGGTACGCTCCAGCGAACGCTTCGCAGGAGTACGTGCGGATCCCTGGCGAGGCGCTGCAGCCGCGGAATGGCCGCTACGTCATCCAGGTCACTGAGGAGCTGTGGGAGACCGCGTACCTCGATCAGCTGCGCCTAGTGGCGGTCGATCATCCGGACTCCGTGGAAATCTTCGTCGATGAGCGGTTCCCGCCGTCGTCCACGACGAATCAATTGAGCCTGTTCTTGGTGACTCACCCGCGGCCGCCGTTGTCGGCCGTCGATGAGCATGGTCGCGACGTGCTCGCTGACCTGCGCGATCACGACTTTCGCTACGTCTCGGGATTCACGCCGGCGGCCTATCAAGGACTCACCGAGCCGCATGCGCTGATCGTCGATCTCGACGCGGCCGCCGGCGCCCCAGGCACGTTGCTCATGCTGCGCGGCTGGATCTTCCCGTCGGATGCGAGCATCAACGTCGCCCTGTCGCAACAGCAGAAGGTGCGCGCCGAGCTGCCGATCCTCGAGGTGCGCGACGCGCAGGGTCACTGGATCTCGGGAGGTAGCGTCGGCTTCCCGGCGGGCAAAGACAAGACGATTGTGATCGATCTGGCCGGCATCTTCCCGACGCGGGACCATCATGTCCGGATCCGGACCAATCTGCAGATCTATTGGGATCAGGTATTCGTGGCCGACGAGTTAGGAGCCGGGAGTCTGGAGTCGGGGATTACGACCCTCGCTCCTGTCTCCGGACTCCTGCATTTCCGCGGCTTCTCGCGAATGTACCGGCGTGGCGGGCGGTATGGCCCGCATTGGTTCGACTACGACCACGTGACCACCGAGTCGCCGTGGCGTCCGATCACCGGCGCCGCGACGCGCTTCGGGGACGTGAAGCCGTTGCTCGACCGCGCGGACGATCAGTACGTCGTGATGGTGCTGGGAGATGAAGCCACCGTCGAGTTCGACGCACCGGCAGCAGCACCGGCGCCCGGATGGACGCGGACGTTCTTCCTTTATTCTGACGGCTGGATCAAGGACTCGGACTTGAACACGGCGGACGGCACCACGGTCGGGCCGCTACCCTACCACGCGATCAGGTCGTACCCATACGCGCCTGGCGACGCATACCCGGCCGATTCCGCGCGGCAGCGTTACCTGCGGGAGTACAATACGCGGATCATTAGGTTCCCGCCCCGCCCCGGAGCGCGGGAAGAGCGTTGATCAGCGATTCCCGGCTCATGCCCAGCACGCCGTGCCGTGCCACGAGCACATCGAGATCGACGGGATAGTGGTGATGCGCGGCGGGGTTGGCGAGCCCGCAGACATTTCTGGGCGCGATGGCCTTCCGCACCCATTTGACGAACATGCGGCGATCGTCGGGCGTGCGAACGTGCCGCAAGCGGCGCAGGCTGGCCCGCGGCAACCCACCAAGCTGTGGATCGCCCACACCGAGGAATCCGGACCACGCAGCGCTCTCGGCATCGCTCCACACCACGCGTTGCCGCACTTCGGCGAACGACACCGCAGCGAAATAGATCATCGAGTGCGCTGCGAACAGATCGAAGCGAGCCATCGCGTGGTATGCTCCCGCGACGAGCGTATCGATCTGATCGGCCTCATGGCTCAACGCGGCGTCATAACGAGCAAGGTCCTGCTCGGTCGGCCCTCCCTCCTTCTCGAAGAGAAGACCCAGTCGCTCGATCGCGCGCAGACTCCACGCAATGCCCGTCGAGAAGAGCGGATCCACGAACGCGTAGGCATGAGGCAGCATTGCCCAGCCTGTACCGGCCGCGCGGGTCAGGCGGTGCTGAATCCGGGGCTTGTAGGCGAGGGGCATGAGTGGTTTCGCGTTCCCAAAGAGCGCACCGATCGTGGGATAGCGGCGGAGCAGGTGCTCCCACACTTGCTCCGGTGACCCTGGCACTCTATCCCTGAGCAAGAACCCGGCACTGGTGACGCCGTGGTCGAAGCGCAGAGAGTACATCCACCCTTCATCTATAATGTGGTGCACTGCCGCCCAGTCGTCGGGATAGGGGCCTGCTGGGAGACCCGGCACCACGTCGGCGAACACGCGCACGCCGTCGAAATGGCTGAACAGGAGGCCGGCGTGCGTGTGCATCCGGTGCAGGGCCGAGGGGATCGCCAGCTGGTGAGCCATAAAGCCGCCGGGTCCCGAGGCGTCCACCACGAACTCAGCTCGCAGCGCCTGCAGCAGGTCGGCTGTCACGACGGTCCGATCGCGGTACTCCACACCAGCCGCCACCGCCGCGCGCACGAAGTGATGGTCCACGTCGGCGCGGAGCCAGTGGGTGTCGGCGATCTGGTCGTTCGGGCTCGCGGCGACCAGCAGCCGCTCGGTGCGTGAGCCGTCCCGAGCGAACGGGCGTCCGGCGTGATGGCGATAGAACGTAAATCCGCGTTTCAGCCCGCGGCGCAGTTCGGGGAAGCGAGCGACCCAGCGGCCGTGCGCGGCGAGGTCGTAGCAATCATCCAGACCGTAGCGGCGGGAGAGCCGCTCGAGCGCGAGATTCGCCAGCGGCGTACTCGACTCGCCGATCGCGAAGCGCGGGTGGGTCCCGCGCTCGAGCAGTACGACGTCATGCCCCTGCACGGCGAGGATGCGCGCGAGCAGCGAGCCGGCGAAGCCGCTGCCGACAATCGCTACGCGCACGCGGAACAGGGGATAGGGGTTGGGGGCTGGGGACTGGGGCTGAGATTCATTGTCTGGATGCGCGCCACCCGCTGCGGGCGACAGCTCTCACAACCGGGCAGTCGTTCGATATCCCAGAGATCTGCGGTCACCACAGCCGATTTGATCCCGTGGCATGCCCCGAGTGCGGACTCCAATTGTGCCAGCGTGGGTGGTACGAAGTTGCCGAGTGCCTGCAGTCGCTCCAATTCGCCATTGCCGCCGCGCACGGGGATAATCGCAACCCTGCGCGCGCCGCGTGCAGCCGCGTACTCCACCGTTCGAACAGTCCACTCGATCGATTCCGCGGCTGGGACGTACGGTGCGCCCAGCAGCACGAAGGCGCGGAGGTCGATGTCGTGATGGGTGAGAAATCCGGCGGCGCTGTCGAAGCGGGGGAGCTCGAGGCGCTTGTTGAGATGGGTGATCGCGACGGGATGAATCGTTTCGAGTCCAACCGCGACCTCGAGTCTTCCCGGCAAGAGTGCCGCGAATTGGAGTGTCATTGGTCCGATCATGTTGGCGTGCGATTCAACGGTCACGGTCGCGAACCCTCGCGCGAGCTCCGCGATGCGAGGCAGATCCTCGGGCGGCACGGCCCGGCGATCGAAAAAGTTGCTCGCGTTGTAGAGCTTCAGTCGTGTGGGAAGCGGCGGCTCAATTTCCTCCAACGCTCGAGCGAGCTGAATCGGCAACGCGCCAGCGGGTGTGGGACCGTCGAGTGTGTAGCGCCAAAGATCACAGAACGAACAGGTGAAGGGACACTCGGCGCCGGCGAGAAAAACGGTGACCGCGCGCTCGATACCGCCCGCGGGAGAGCGCTCCTGTTCTACCAGCGCGCCGTGGGCTTTCCACGGATCGACGCGGGGTTTCGTCGGCCGCAGCGCCCGGATCCGCGCGTCAGGCGTGGAGCGCGTGGAAATGGCGGCGATAGCGCGCCTCGTCGGCGGTGAACAGCCGAGCCGCGGCTTCAGCCGCGGTCGACCCATGCTGGAAACGCCGCTTGGGATAGACCGGCATGTCGAATCCGAGCACCGCGCGCACGCCGCGTCGGACGATCTCGCCTTTCAGCGCATAGAGGCGCTCGTGCGAGCCGTTGGTGAGCTCGGCGAACGGTATCGCTTCGGCGATCGCGATGACGGACGGCCGGGTGTAGGGGCTGAACGTTGCAAAACCGTAGCGACTCGCACACGCGTATCCGCGCACGCAGCCGCGGCTGTAGCCACCCGAGTAGGTGAGCGAGTGCTTGAGCGAGTCCACGCCCCACCCTTCCTGATAGAGCATGCGGTTGTTGACCACGCTTCTGATCGTCAGCTCGCTGTTCGCCTCGATGGGATAATCCTTGAGATTCTCGTCGCCGCCGTCCCCGTCCACCAGCAAGCGCCACTCGGGGTAGCGCGACCGGATTGCCTCGAGCAGCGCCAGGTTGACGGCGGCGCACTCGACGTCGAGCGGCTTGTAGTCCTCGATGACCGCGACCGCGCGTAGGGGATCCAAGGCGCTGGATGGTACCTCGATCGTCTCGCCCAGCATCTCGAGCCCGGTAGCGCGCAGGAACTCGCGTGCCTGCCGCGCGTCGTCGCCGTCGCCGTCGAGCGAGAGTGTGAACGCTTTGAGCCGGGCGGGTGACTGTCCCTCATCGAGCAGCAGCTTGTACAGGCACAGCAGCACTGACCCGCTATCGACCCCGCCGGAGAACGGCACGCCAATTGGGGCGTCAGGAGTCTGGGCCCGGAGCCAGGGCCCGAGCTCCCCGCATAACGCCTCGATATAGTGAGGTCCGATTACATCCAGATCCGGGGGCAGCGTGCCGCGCGGTGGATCAAAGAACCGGTGGTAGACGGGATTGGGATCGGGACAGCCAATCAGCCGCAGCGTCGTCACGTGGTGGGCCGGCGCCATCCGGGTGTAGGACGGATGGAACTGCTCCTTCCACCCCCGCCGCTCCAGCTCGGCCGCGATCGCATCGATCCGCTCGGCGACGACGAGCACCGGACCGTCCGTAGCCTTTGCGAGGAAATAGCGCAGCGGCCGCTCGAGGCTCCGCGCCAGCACGACGCGCTCGCCTTCCTGCGCGACGAGCGCAAATGACCCATTGATCCCGAGCACGGCGGTGGGATCGGCGTCGAGCAGCCTGCGGCGCGCCGCCGCCAGATCACGGGACCAGAGGTGCTGCGAGCTGTCCGGAATGAGGTTGATGACCTCGGCGATCTGCTTCACGGACGTGTCCCCGCCCCCGGGCCCACCGGGCGAATGCGAATCGCCTGGCCCCCGCCGGGAGCGAGCGCGATGCGCAGCACGGAGTTGCGGGTGACGGCGCGATGCGAGATCGCGACCGGCGTGGGATTCGTGAGCCAGTTCGCGCCGGGCCCGTCGGCGTAAATGTCGGCGACGTAGCTCTTCCCGCGATCGAGAAATGACAGCGGCACGCTGAACGTGCGGGCTTCCTCGTCCGTGATGGCGCCGAGGAACCATTGCGGGCTGCTCTTCTGCTTGCGGGCCACGATGACGTAGTCGCCGATCTTGCCATCGATGACGCGCGTCGTGTCCCAGTCCACCGCGACGTCCTTGATGAACTGGAATGCCGGCGCGTGGTCGTAGTTCTCGGGCAGGTCAGCTGCCATCTGTAGCGGCGAGTAGATGACCACGTAGAGCGCGAGCTGCTTCGCGATTGTGGTCCGGACGCGAGGCTCCTCGTTGAGGCGCGCCGGCCCCGTGTGCGTGCGGAGGATGTCGAAAATCCCCGGCGTGAAGTCCATCGGGCCATCGAGCAGGCGGGTGAAGAAGAGAATCGTTTCGTGTTCCGGGGGATTGCCGCCGTCGCCGCCCCACGCGTTGTACTCCTGACCGCGCGCCCCCTCGCGGCTCATCATGTTGGGATAGGTGCGGCGCTCGCCGGTGTCGTGGATGGGCTCGTGCGCGTCGAGCATGATGTGGTACTGCGCCGCCTTCGCGATCACGTGCCGGTAGTGGTTGACCATGAACTGGCCCCAGTGCGAGTGCCCTTCGCTGGTCAGATCCGTCACGTAGCCCGACTTGATCCCGTCCAGGCCGAGGGAGTGGTACAACGAGAACGCGCTGTCCATCTGGCGCTCGTAGTTCTGGATGCCGCCGGAGGTTTCGTTGTGCACGATGAGATGCACGCCTTTGGATCTGGCGTAGCGCGCGAGCTCGGGAAGATCGTAGTCGGGGTAGGATTGCGTAAACGAGAACGCGTTGCGGTTCTGGATCCAGTCGCCGTCCCAGCCGACGTTCCAGCCTTCGACCAGCACGCCGCCGAAGCCGTTCGCCGCGGCAAAATCGATATAGCGCTTGGTATTCGCGGTCGTGGCCCCGTGCTTCGGCCCGGAGCTCCACGTCATCGTGTTGATGTGCATGCCCCACCAGATGCCGACGTACTTCATCGGCTTGATCCAGTCGGTGTTCGCGAGGACGGGGGGTGGATTGAGGTTGAGCCCGATGACGGACGGCGAGAGCTCCGTCACCTTGTCGGCGATCTGAATCGTGCGCCACGGCGTCACGAACGGCGTGTGGCCCCGCACTTTCACGCCGTCGGCGTAGGGCGCGAGATCGGCGCGCAGCGTGCGGCTCTCCATGCGCGGCCCGCGAATATTCATCTTCGCGTAGTCCACGAGATTCGCCTCGTGGATGACGACGAATGTCTTGCCGTCCCGCAGCTCCATCGTGAGCGGCGTCTGCACGCTATCGAGTGTGCTCACGGGCCCTTCGGACCACAGCTGCTCGGAGCGATCGAGGCGCGGACGGTTGGACGCGATCCACCAGGCGCGGGCGTTGTCCGCCATCGCGAACTCGGTCAGCTCGTCCATCATCTCGAAATCGGCGAGGCTCGGCTGCGCGGGGAACTCGTAGCGGAAGGCCACCCCGTCGTTGAACGCGCGCACGGCGAGCGTGAACTTGCGGTTCGGGGCCCTCGTCTCTTCGACGCCGACCTTCAGCTCGTTGTGATGATCGCGGATGCGTGAGACCTCGCCCCACGGCTGGGTCCACGTTTCGTCAACGGCGCTGCGGCTCGAGTCCACGATGCGCAGGCTGTCGCGCAGCGGCGGCGCGCCGCGGAAGTCGAATCCCAGCAGCGAAGGCGTGAGGAGCGGACGCCCGTCGCGCTGCACCGCGTAGTAGAGCCTGCCCTCGTGCGTGTCGATCGTGACGACATTCCGCCCGTCGGGCGAGGCGACGCGGAGCTGGCTGGTCGCCACCGAACAGGGGATGAGTACCGCCAACAGCGCCGGCCATACCGGCCCGTAGATCCTCATGAATGCGTCTCCACTGGCGAGATGTGCGATGCGGGCACCCCGTCCCACCGATATATTTGTCTGGCGGACTCCCTCAAGGGGCTGTCTATGGCAACCGTGACACGCGCGTTCCTGTCGCTACTCCTGCTCGCAGCCTGCTCACGTCGGTCGTCGCAGCATTCCTCCCCCCCAACCGATCCCAACCGGCCACCGGGCACGGTCCTCACGGCAGAAGACATTCAGCGCTCGCCCGGGCAAACTCTCGAGCAATTACTGCTGGCGCGTGTGCCGGGCCTGACTCTGACGCGCGCCCCCGACGGTCACGCCGTACTGCACCTGCGCGGCACCACGACGTTGTTGGGGGACGAAGAGCCGCTGTTCGTCGTGGACGGCATCCCGCTCGGGCCGAACGCCGCCAACCTTGCGGCGATCGATCCGCACGATATCCAGACCGTGCAGGTCCTGCGTGATGCGGCCTCCACGGCGGCCTACGGCATCCGTGGCGCCAACGGCGTGATCATCATCCGGACCAAACAAAGCTAGCGGCTTTCGCGAGCCCCTGGCTCGAAAAAACAGCGGGCGATCGTCGTTGCGCGCGACGATGTAGAGGGCCCCTGTGCGCGTCCGGAGCCGCTGGATGTCCCGGGCCTGACCGGGGACGAAGAAGCCGCTGGCAGGCGCCCGGAGCAGCGTGAAGCCGCCGTGCCCGTCACCTCGCAGCAATAGTCCGTAACTCGCATGCATGCTGCCGATCGCGGGCTGCACCCCGTCGAAGTTTCCTGCGACCAGCAGGTCGAGCTTGCCGTCATGATCGAAGTCGCCCGAGAACATACCGTAGACCGGCGCCATCTGCGCCTCGCGCGGCAACGGCACCAGCGTGAAGGACCCGTCGCTGTTGTGGCGCGCGAGCGCCGTGGCAAACGTTTCAGCCTGCTTCACGACCGCATCGCTCAGGTCGCCGCCAAAAATCTGCTCGACGGTCTGCCCGGCGTAATCGGCGTACTTGGGGTATCGCGGTTTCAGGTACGGCAGGGCGGCCGTCAGCTCGTCACGCAGCAGCAGCGGATACGAGCGGCCATTCTCGTAGCAGGTCACGATCTGGTCGCGGAAGCCATCGCCGTCGAAGTCCTTGACGTACATCCGCGCCGGCTCGGCGACGGTCGCGTGGAGCCGAGTGTTCAGGCCCAGGTTCCCGACGACGAAGTCCACCCGGCCGTCGCCGTCGAAGTCGCCCGCGATGATCCGGTTCCACCAGCCCGCACTGTGCTCCAGGCCTTTCGTCGCGACGCGCTCGAACCTCGTGCCCGTATTGTGGAAGATCGTGATGGGCATCCACTCGCCGACCACGACCAGATCGAGGCGGCGGTCGCCGTCCACATCGACCCAGAGCGCGTCCGTCACCATGCCGACGTGGGCGAGATCGGGCGCGACCTGCGCCGTGACGTCGGTGAAGTGCCCGCGTCCATCGTTTTTCAGCAGGGTGCTCGGCGGATCGATGCCGTAGTGTCCCGGGACGACGCGCCCACCCACGAACACAAATTCGTTCGACACGGCCACGCGCAACCCGCTGCCGGACAATGGGGGCAGCCGACCGGTCGTCTTCCGGAAGCGGCCATGCCCGTCGCCGAGGTAGAGCCGGTCCTCGAGCGCGGGCGCCAGGGCGGAGAACTCGTTGCCCCCAGTGACGACGTAGAGATCGAGATCGCCGTCCCCGTTCGCGTCGAAGAAGGACGCGCCGAGGTCTTCGGAAATCCGGTCGGCCTCGAATAGCGACTGATTCGTCGCGGTGAACGTGCCGTTCGGGCGCTGGATGTAGAGCGCGCTCGCCTGGCCCTTGGCGCCGCCGATGAAGAAGTCGTCGAGTCCATCGCGGTTCACGTCGGCCACCGTCACGAACGGGCCTTCGGTCGAGACCATCTTGGGAATGAGACTCTCGCGATCGAAATCGACGAAGTCGTTCTCGTGGTGGACGAAGTCCAGGGCCACCTGGGCCGTTACGTCACGGAAAAGAGGTTGCGGCGCTGTCATGCGTTCGTGCGTCGTGCGTCGTGCGTCGTGCTCGTCGATCGTGAGGCGCTGATTCGTGCCGACGTGCGACATGCCACTCGTGCGACCATCAGGCCAATCCACGGTCACTGATTCGACCGTATCGACGCGGCCCACCCCAAACGTCAGGGTGTAGTCCACGCTCGACTGGAACCCCCGCGTCGGCTCGAGCTCCTGCATGAACTGTGTGGTTTTGGACTTCAAGGTCACACGCGCGCCCACCGCGAACCGGTTCGTACTGTCGCCCACGAGTGAGATCTGCAGGTAGTGATTCTGCAGCAGCTGTGAGCGCGCATTGTTGCGATAGACGAACGCTTCGTCGTTGACATTGTTCACCACGAGATCGGGCGCGCCGTCCCCATCTAGGTCGCCGTACGCGGCGCCATTCGAGAAACTTGGCCGGTCCAGGCCCCAGGCCGCACTCACCTTGGTGAACGTCAGATCCCCGTTGTTCCGAAATGCATAGTCCGACAGTTTGGTCGACGTCATCGCGTTGATCAGACTCATGAAATCGACCCGCTCCTTACCGCCGTGCGTCGCCGCCAGCAGCGTTTGATCGTTCGACAGAAACGCGATGTAGTCTTGCGACGTGACGTCCTTGGCCAAGCCGTTGGCCACGAAGATGTCCTTGTTACCGTCGAGGTCGAAGTCGGCGATCAGGGCCGCCCAGCTCCAGTCGGTGCGGGCGACGCCGCCCTGCCAGGCGACGTCGCTGAACGTGCCGTCGCCGTTGTTGTGCTGGAGCATGTTACGCATGAGCTGGTGGTCGAACCCCTCGCGCGCCTTGGCCTGATACAGCTCCCAGGATTCGAACGCCGACGTGGTCTTCAGCCGGTAGTCGTCCGCAGGCAGCATGTCGGACGTGTAGATGTCCGGCCAGCCATCGTTGTCGATGTCGGCGATGTCGACACCCATCGAGAAGTAGCTCGACAGCGGCATCGCCTTCTCGAGCACCTCGTCGAAGGTCCCGTCGCCCTTGTTGATGTACAGGTAGTCGCGCTCGAAGAAGTCGTTCGCGACGTACACGTCCGGCCGCCCATCGCGGTTTACGTCGCCAATCGCGATCCCCAACCCGAAGCCGATCTCGGGGCCGTAGATCCCCGCCTGCTCGCTCACGTTGACGAAATGGCCGCCGTCGTTCCGGTACAGCTCGTGCCCGCCTAACGGGTCGCGCTGATTGCGCTCGTTTTTGACCGCGATGGTCGAGACCGGACGTGGCGAGTTGCGGATCAAGAACATGTCGAGGTCGCCGTCCCCGTCGTAGTCGAAGAACGCCGCCTGCGTGGAGTATCCGGTATCGGCGATGCCGTACGCGGCGGCCATCTCGCGGAAACGCGGGAGCCCGTCTGTCACGCCCTGGTTGATGTAGAGCGTGTTCGCGCGCAGCGCGCCGGTTTTCAGACCCGCGTGGCAGACATAGATGTCGAGCTTGCCGTCGCCGTTGACGTCGGCGAGCGTGACGCCCGTGGTCCAGCGGTCGTGCTCTTCGATGCCGGCCGTTTGCGTGATGTCGCGAAAGCGAAAGTGACCGAGGTTCAGGTAGAGTCGCGGGCCGCCCTCGTTGGACGTCAGCACGATCTCGGGGAGACCGTCGCCGCTGAGATCGCCCAGCGCCACGCCACCGCCGTTATAGAAGTTGCGATAGGTGAAGATGTTGAAGTCGCGCGTCTCGGTCAGCCGATTGGCGAAGTTCACGCCGGTATAGCTCGAGGGCAGCAGTGTGAACAACTGCCCGTCACGGGATGCCGGCGGTGGGGCGTCATCGGGCTTGGTTTCGGAGCAAGCCACGATGGCGAGCAAAAGAAAGAGGGGCGCAGCGCGCTGCGCCCCTCTGTGAAGCGCCTGCGGCAATTAGTACCCTGGGTTTTGCGAGAGCATGGGGTTGGCGCTGATCTGCGTCTGCGGGATCGGCATCAGGACGTAGTAGTCCGCGCTCGCCACTTTGCCGCCGACCAGACCCGATGCGGCGTCGGTTCGATTCGTGAACTTGCCGAACCGGACCAGGTCCTGCCGCCGCTTGACTTCACCGAACAGCTCGAACAACCGCTCCCTGAGAATCACGGAATCGGAGACCGCCGCAAGCGGAGGCGCGACGGGGTCGGTGCGGGCGCGCAAGGTGTTGAGGACTGTCAGCGCCGGACCGTCCTGCCCGAGCACGTGCTGCGCCTCGGCCTTGATCAGATAGATTTCGCCGAGACGGAACCAGGCGAAGTCGTTACCGCTGTTTTGGGCCACGTGCGCCGGGTCGGCCGGCCACTTGTAGATTCGTGGGCCCTCGCCTTCGGTCGCCGAGCGAATGTTAGCGATGCTGTCGGTGAAGACCAGCGCATTAGCGGGTGTATAGGCTGGACAAGCATTGGACACCCGCACGGTCACCAGCGCACCAGTCAACACGTCCCGTTGAGGTCCGATCAGGATCGCGTTGCGACGCTTGTCGGTCGGATCGAAGGCGTTGAACGTCTGCGCCAGCGTCGAGAAGCCGTTCCACGGCGTGAGGGGCGCATACTGGCAGTAGTGCAGCGCCGCCATGGTGATACCCATTCCCAGATTGTCCGCGGGGATGAACTTGACGACGAAGATGTTCTCCGGCGACTTGTAGTTGTCGGCGCGGAAATTTTGGGGGAATGAGTCGGCCAGCGAGTATTTGCCGGAATTCAGAATCCGATCGGCAGCGGCGATGGCGGCTGCGCACGCACCCTGGCCTCCGCTTACGGTTACACCCTGACACGAGTTGTATCCGGTGGCGTTGATCCCGCCCGTCCCCGCGCCGTCCTTCGTAAACACGCCGGCGTTCAAGTACATGTTGGCGAGGATGGCATCGGCGGCCCACTTGGTGAGCCGGCCGTTGTTCGCTGCGCCCCAGGTGTCTGGCAAGCCGGAATCACGGGCCGCAATCAACTCGCTTTCGATGAAGTCGAAGAGCTCACGGCGCGTGCTGCGGGCCTTCAATTGGATATCAGTGGTTGTCACGATCGGCACGCCGCCGAACATGTCCATCAGGAGATAGTAATAGAAGGCCCGTAATGTCCTGCCCTCCGCCACGTAACGCGCCTTGTTCGGAACGGTCGAGTTCTCCATTGCCGAAAGGAACAGATTGGCGCGCGCGACGCCCGTATAGGCCGTATTCCAGGCTCCATTGAAGAAATTCGTCGTCGCGATGCTCGTAGGCGTCCAGGTCACGTTGTGCAGATCGATCCACTGGCCGTTGTCGTTCCAGTCCTTGCCGCGGATCGGCACCACGATCTCGTCGGTGCTGACCTCGTTCGCATCGTAGAGACCTCCTTCCGGCGCCGTGCTCCGCAGCTGCGCATATACACCCGCGAGACCGGCCAGCACTTCCGGCTCGGTGTGGAAGAAGTTCCCGGGCGTGATCAGGCTGAGCGGAGTTTCATCGAGGTTGGTGCACGCTTGCGGCACGATGAGCAGCCCAAAGAGCAGCGCCCCCGCTCCGAACGATATCTTCACAAATGGTCGCTTCATTGGACATCGCTCCCTAGAAGAGGAGACGGAGACCCCCCGTGATCGTCCGGGGGTGGGGATAGACGAGATAGTCGACACCGCGTACTGCCAGCCCGGTGCCCGAATAGACCTCGGGGTCGAGCCCCGAATACCCCGTGAGGAGGAACAGATTGTCGGCCGACACATAGAGCCGCGCGCTGCGCGCCGAGCGCATCAGCAACGGCACGTGGAGGTCATACCCGACCGTGATGTTCTGCATGCGCACAAACGACGCACTCTCGATCCAGCGAGAGGAGTAGATCGCGGGCTCATGAATACCGGTCGGATCGGTCAGCGCGGGCCGCAGGATATTGCTCCCCCCGATGGCGTTACCCTTGCTGGAATAGACCAGCGCCGTGTTATTGAACACGTCCTGCCCCACCACTGCCCGGACCAGGAAACTGACGTCGAAGCGGTTCCAGGTGATCTGGCTGCTCAAGCCCAGCGTAAAGTCCGGATTGGCATTGCCGATGACGCGGTAATCGGCGGCGGCGGGGTTGCCACTGATCGTCGTCCGTCCGTTCACGCACCCCGTAGTGGCCGCGGTGCAGAAAAATACTTGCCGCCCCGTCGTCGGTTCGACGTCGAGGAACACGGGGCCGTAGAACGTCCCCAAGGCATACCCCGGGCAATAGCCTGGCCTGCTTGGGTCGCAGACCATGACGCGCTCGGCCCGTACACCGCTCTGACCCTGCCCGCTAACGTCTGCTGACTCGTAGAACGGGCACGTCTTGAGGTTGCTTGTCGTATCCGTCCCGCATCCAAGGTCAGTGACCTTGCTGCGGTCCGCCGCGAAGACGAGGCCCGCACGCCAGGTCAGGCCGGGTCGTGAGATCGCCAGAGCGTCAAGGGAAAGCTCCAGGCCGTGACCGCTGAGCCGGCCCACGTTTCTGAGCTGCTGGGGCGTCAGAGACGGCTGCGCGACGTCGACGGTCAGCAGCAGGTCCTTGGTGTTCTTGTGGTAATACTCGATGGTTCCGGAGAGCCGGTTGTTCAAGAGGCCGAAGTCGATCGCCCCGTCGACCTGCGAGGTCTGCTCCCACTTCAGATTCGGGTTCCCGTTACTCGTCGCGAGAACTCCGCCATGAGGAGTGTCGCCCCACGGGTAAGTGGCGCCGCTGCCGCTCGCGAGCGTGATCTCCGTGGTGTATGGATCGATGGTGGGATTGCCCTGGAGACCCCAGCCGAGGCGCACGCGGAACTCCGAGAACGGTCCACCCTGCATGAACCCTTCCTGCTTCAGATTCCACGAACCTGACAGCCCTGGGAACAGAGCCCATTTGTGTCCCGCCGCGAACCGGGACGAGCCGTCATACCGCACCACGCCCGTGACGAAAAAGCGATTGTTCAGCCCAAGGTTGGCCCGGCCGAAAAACGACGCGAGCCGGCTTTCCGTCGCGTTGGACGCGGTCGTTCTCGTGGTGGCGGCATCGAGGCTGTTGAAGCCGTAGGCGTCGGTGAAGAATCCGATGCCCCTTCCCATCACCCAGTTCGTCTTGAACTTGCTGTATTCGTAGCCACCCACGACGTTGAGGCTGTTGCCCTCGCCGACTTGGCCGTCGTAGGTGAGAAGTGTCTGCAGCGTCTGTGTGGCGTTTTCCAGATTCTGTTGTTGCGCGAGCCCGTTCCCCAACGCCCTGCCCAGCGGGTTCGCGATCGGGTAGTACTCCTGCCGTCCGCCGTTGGAATGGTCCAGCCCCACGTTGACCTTCGCCGTCAGACCATGTACCACGTCGAACTCGGCCTCGGCGTTCCCGAGGGTCCTGGTCGTCTGGCCGAGGTTTATGATCTGATTTGCCAACGCCACCGGATTGCGTGTTGTGGTCCCGCCAACCTCGAAGAAATGCGTTCCCGTTGAATCGGTGAAGCTGACCGGCTGCGTCGGATTGAAGATGGCAACGTTCTCAAACACGCCGCCTTCGAAGCCACCCTGGTTTTCATACGTGAGGTAGGTGTTGTTGACGCGCGAGCTCGAGACGTTGAGGCCGACCCGCAGGCGGTTGTCGAGATCCGAGTGCGTGGCACTGAGCCGCCCCTGGATCCGCTCGAGCCCGCTCGAGAGCGTCACGCCTTGCTCTTTCGCGTAGTTCACGGACGCGCGATAGTGCGTGTCTTCGCTGCCGCCGGAGAACGCGAGATTGTGATTGTGCGTGATGGACGAGCGCGTCAGCGCGCCTTCCCAATTGGTGTTGTAGATGGTCCTGACGGTATCACCGGGATTGGGTCCCGTCTTCCACAGGACGCCCAGGTTCCCGAGGTGCGTAGGATCGAGGGCGTTGAAGGTGGCCGCCGAATCCCCGAAATGCTTCGTGAAGATCGTATCCGCCGGCCCATGTCTGCCGCTGAACGCGATTGAATCGTTACGCCAGTTCGCAACCGAACCCTGCACGAAGGCGAGATACTCGTTGCCGTTCAGCACGTCGAGGTGGCGGGAGGGACTGGACGTCGACACATAACCGTCGTACTCGAAGGTCGCTCCGCCCGCCGTCTGACCGCGCTTCGTCTCGATGAGAATCACGCCGTTCGAGGCGCGGCTGCCGTAGATCGCCGTCGAGGCCGCGTCTTTGAGCACCGTGATGGATGCGATGTCGGCCGGGTTCAGCAGGTTCAAGGGGTTGCGCGCGAGCGACGGATTGCCGGTCCACCCGTTGCCGTCCGGCTCGGTCGCGACGTTGTTGATCGGAACCCCGTCTATGACGTAGAGCGGATCGTTCTTCGCGCTGACGGAGCTGCCGCCGCGGATCAGGATCTGCGCCCCCGCGCCCGGCTCGCCGTTGTTCTGAATGACCTCCACGCCCGCGGCGCGTCCCTGGATCATTTGGCTGACGTTGGTCTTCACGCCAACGTTCGCGGCCGAGGCATCGACGCTCGAGACGGAGCCGGTGACGGCTTCACGCCGCGTCGTCCCGTAACCGGTGACGACGACGGCCTCGAGCAAGGACGCCCGCGGCGCCATTTCGAACCGCGCCTCGGCCGTCGCGCCAGCGGTGACGGTCACGATCTGCTGCTGCGGCCCAAACCCGATCCGTGTCGCCCGCACGACGACGCTTCCCGCCGGCACGTCGCCGAGCGAGTAGTTGCCGTCGGTTCCTGTCAGGGTCGAACGCGCTGTGCCTTGGATTTGAACTGTGACGCCGGCGAGAGCCTGCTTTGTCGTGCTGTCGACCACCTGACCTCTGACGGTGCCGGTATTCTGCGCGGTGAGAGGCATGGAGTACAGACAGAGGAACGCGAGAGCCGAGACTGACTGTCGAACGAAGCGCATCGATGTACCTCCGCGGGCTAGTCCGCTGACCAACGGAATACGGTTATTGCTATCGAATTGCCCCTCGTTCCGGCCCTTGTCAAGGGCGCCCAGCGGGCCGAGTATGTACGCCCATGCTGCCGGCCGTTCTGCTCGCAATGCAGGTTGCATCCGCGCGGGGAACCCCGCCCGTATTGGAATTTCCCACCCCGGGCCTCGACGACCCTGCGGCATACGAGGGCTACGCGGCCCGGCTCTATCGCGATAGCCGAGGGAATTCCGTCGAGATCTATATCGAAGGGAAGACGGGTCGCGTGGTGCATCTCTGGGCGGACGGGTTGAATGAAAGCATCGGCTTCACAGCGCGGCGGTCGGGCGGTCAAAATACAACTACGGCGGTCGCGGCGGTCGCGTTCGGTGCAGGGCAGGCCACGGTTGGTGCGACCGGCGGTCGGGGCGGTCGGCGCTGGTTGCGCTATACGGTGACGGTGCAGGGCGGGCGGTCAATTCAGATCGGCCAATTTCTCCTCGGGTCCATGCGCATCGAGCGCGACTTCGGCTACACGGGCCGAGTGCGCGACTCGATCGCTGCGCCGACGTTTGTCGTTCCGGAAATGGCGCAGTTCGCCGCGAAAATGGGCCGACCGTATGCCGATCGCCTGACACCCAGCGTCGTGCTCATCAACACCGCCTCGCGCTGGACGGTCCGCGCGTCGCAGCCGAGTCTCGATGGGAAGAACCACCTGTCGCTGGCGCTGAGCGGCGACGCGCGCCGCTCGCGCGCCACGCTCACCGGTCGCGTCGTGACGATCCGGCCACTCGGCACACAGCCGATCGCGGTGAACGTCGAGATCGCCACCGATGGTCCTCCGCTGAGCCCGCTCGATCGCCGACAAATCTTCAACGATCGCTTTCGGCGCTTCGCTGATTCGGCAAAGTCTCCGCGCATCGAGCGCGAAATCCGCGGCTTCGAGCTGCTCAGCTCCAAGGAGAAGCTGTTAGCGGCTCTGCCGACCTACGCCACATACTTCGGGCGCGACATGCTCTTGACCGCGCTGCTGATGGAGCCCGTCTGGTCCGACACGATGGCGGAGTTTGTGATCGGCGCGGCCCTGGCGAAGCTCGCACCGACCGGTGAAGTGAGCCACGAAGAGGCACTCGGCGGCCAGGCGATTCGCGAGAATGTCGCCGAGTTCCTGAGGACCGGCGACCGCACGCTGCTGCGCAATCTGCAGGCGACGCGGGAGAACTACTGGATGGTGGACGACGACTTTCAGCTCCCCGTCGTTGCAGAACGCTACTTCGCCAACGCCAAGGTGCCCGATGCGCGCAAGCGCGCCTTCGTCCGCCGTTGGGACACGGCGCTCCGCAAGAATCTCGCGTACGCCTGGACGCAGGCGGCGCCGTACGCGCGCGATCCGGTTGCCACGAATCTCGTCAGCTTCAAGCGCGACCCGGACGGCTACTGTCACCCGGGCAGTTGGCGGGACAGCCGCGTCGGCTACGCGGGGGGCTGCTTCCCGTTCGACGTCAACGTCGTGTGGGTGCCTGCCGCCCTCCGTGCCATCGGGACCATCGACAGCGCGTTCTGCGCGCTGGGCGAGCCCGGTATCGACGACGCGCCGGATATCGCGCGCGCCGCCGAGACGTGGCGCGGGACCGCCCGCCACTTCATGGTGGCGCTGGCACCTGCGGACGTTGAGACTCGGGTGCGCGCGAAGCTCGCGTCGCTGCCCGCCGCGGAGCGGGCGCATTGGGAGTCGGTGCTGACGCGCTCCGGATTCCCAGCCGATACCCTGCGCTTTCCCGCGGTCTCGCTCGACAGCGCGGGACAGCAGATCCCGGTGATGAGCACGGACCCCGCGATGTGGCTGCTGCTGGAGCGGCAGGACGACGCGCGTGAGGCCGAGCTGCTGCGGCCGTTCCTGCTCCCGTACCCCGTCGGGCTGTTCATCGACGGCGTCGGCCTGGCGGTTGCGAATGACGCCTACGCCTCCCCCAACGTCTGGCAGATGTTCGAGCGCGATCTGTATCACTCCCCGCGCGTCGTCTGGAGTCGTGAAGTGAACACGTTGCTCGTCGCGTTGGCACAGGGCGGCCGCAACCGCCCGGGCGTGATCGATTCCGTACGCGCGGCCGCCAGGCGCTCTGGGCTGGAGTACTCCGAGCTGTGGAGCTACAAGTTCGAAGGAGGGGCGTTGCGGCCGGTGCGCTACGGCTCGAGCTCCGATGTGCAGTTGTGGACCCTGGCCGATATCGCAGTCCAATATCTCCTCAACTCCCCAAGGGCCCCCCAATGAGCAATCTCCACGCCTTCGACCTGCTGTTCATCGCGGTCTACTTCATCATCCTGTTCGGCATCGCATGGTGGGCCGCGCTGCGCGAGAAGAACGTGAGCTCCGACTATTTCCTGGCGAGCCGGGACGTCGCGTGGTTCGCGGTCGGGGCGAGCCTGTTCGCCTCGAACATCGGCTCCGAGCACCTGGTCGGGCTCGCGGGGTCCGGGGCGGCGAGCGGGCTGGCGGTGGGCCACTTCGAATGGCTCGCGTGCCTCATCCTGCTGCTGCTCGGCTGGCTCTTCGTTCCCTTTTACCTGAAGAGCGGCGTCTACACGATGCCGGAGTTCTTGGAGAAGCGGTACAACTCGGCGGCGCGGACGTATTTCACCTGGGTGTCGGTCATCGGCTACGTCCTGACGAAGATCAGCGTGACGCTGTATGCGGGCGGCGTGGTGATTCGCGCAGTCACGGGGTGGAATTTCTACACCGCGGCCATCGTCCTCATCGTCGTCACCGGGGTGTATACCATCTTCGGCGGACTGCGCGCCGTGGTCTACACCGAGGTGCTCCAGGCGATCGTGCTGATTCTCGGCTCCATCACACTCATGGCGATCGGGCTCTCGCGGGTCGGCGGCATCTCGGGACTCGAGGCAAAGGTTCCGGCCGGCTTCTTCTCGATGTGGAAGCCGACGAACCACCCCGACTTCCCGTGGACCGGTATCGTCTTCGGCGCACCGATCCTGGGCATCTGGTATTGGTGTACCGATCAGCACATCGTGCAGCGCGTGCTCGCCGCCAAGAACATCAAGGAGGCGCGCACCGGGACGATCTTCGCGGGCTACCTGAAGATTCTTCCCGTCTTCATTTTCGTGTTGCCCGGCATCGTGGCCCTGGCGCTGTTCCCCGAACTGCGCAGCAACGCGGACTCCGCGTATCCCACGCTGGTCACGCGGCTGCTCCCGGACGGGATCAAGGGCTTGGTGCTCGCGGGAATGCTCGCGGCGCTGATGAGCTCCCTGGCCTCCGCCTTCAACGCGTGCTCCACGTTGCTGACGTGGGATGTCTATCGCAAAATGCGTCCCGCGGCCACCGAGCGGCAGCTCGTGCAAGTGGGCCGCATTTCCGCCGGCGTCATGGTGGGGCTGGGCTTGGTGTGGATCCCGTTTATGAAGTACATCTCGTCCCAGATTTACATCTATCTGCAGAGTGTCCAGGCCTACATCGCACCGCCGATCGCAGCCTGCTTCCTGCTTGGCCTGTTTTACCGCCGGCTGAACGGTTCCGGCGCGATTGCATCGCTGATCACCGGACTCGTACTCGGTCTGTTGCGCCTCATTCTCGAGCTCACGAACAAGGCGTCGGGCGGCGGTCTCACTCCCGGCACGCTGTGGCACTGGATCGCCACAATCAACTTCCTGCACTACGCGGTGCTGCTGTTCGTCATCTGCACGTTCGTGCTATTCATCGTGAGCATGGCCACGCCGCCACCCCCGGCCGAGAAGACCGAGGGCCTCACCTACCGCAAGCAAGCCGTCGCGGTGACAGACGCGGAGTCCCGGGGTGAGCGGAAGTTTGAGATTGGGCTCTCGGTGCTGCTCGCGGCGCTGCTCGGGATCCTCTGGATCGTGTTTGCATGAAAAGGCCGTGCGTGGTGCGTCGTGCGATGAAAAGGCCGTGCGTGGTGCGTCGTGCGTCGTGCGTGGCGCTGCTCCTCACGCTCGCGTGCCGGCCGTCCGACCGTCAGACCGTCAGACCGTCCGACAGTTACGATCCCGCGCACGATATCGGTTCGCTATTCGCCGACGTTCAGCTCGCCGGGATTTTTCCGGATTCCAAAGAATTCGTCGACGCCCGGCCGCGCGGTGCACCGGCGACGATCGCGGCGCGGTACGACTCGGCGCGGCGCACGAACGGATTCGTGCTGCGCGCGTTCGTGGAGCAGAACTTCGTGTTGCCGCAGCCCGCGGGCGACGGCTATCACACCGTTGCCTCGCAGAGCATGGTGCAGCACGTCAATGCGCTGTGGCAGGTGTTGACGCGATCCGCCGACAGCGCTGGAGTCCGCTCATCCCTTATCCCCCTCCCGAGTCCCTATGTCGTACCCGGCGGGCGTTTTCGCGAGGTTTACTACTGGGACTCCTACTTCACGATGCTCGGCCTGGTGCAGAGTGGACGCACCGATCTCGTCAAGAACATGCTGGACAACTTCGCCCATCTCATCAGGGCGCTCGGGCACATTCCCAACGGCAATCGCACGTATTACCTGACGCGCAGCCAGCCACCGTACTTCGCGGCGATGGTGGGGCTGTACGCGGCGGCGACGGACACGTCGCAGGCAGTGGCGTATCTCGACGCGCTCGAAAAAGAGTACGCGTTTTGGATGGATGGCGCCGATCGGCTCAAGCCCGGAGAGTTCTACCGGCGGGTTGTGCGCATGCCGGATGGCGTCGTGCTGAACCGCTACTGGGACGACTCGAACGAGCCACGGCCCGAGTCGTACCGGCCGGACGTCGAGATCGGGCAAACGCTGCCGGAGTCACTGCGCGCGAATTTCTATCGCGAGGCACGCGCCACGGCGGAAAGCGGGTGGGATTTCTCGAGCCGCTGGATGCGTGATCCCAAAGACTTGCGGACGCTCGAGACCACGCAGCTGATTCCCGTCGACCTCAACAGTCTGTTGTACAACGCGGAGCGCACGATTGCCGCGCTGCGAAACTTCCGTCATGGCGCTGGAGATGCGGACGTTGCCCGCCGCTTTATGCAAAAAGCCGAGCAGCGTCGTCAGGCGATCCTCTCGATGTACGAGAATGGGTTCTTCTACGACCGGCGCTGGCGCACGGGAGAGGCCGTGCGCGACCGGCCGACACTCGCCGCGGCTGCGCCGCTCTACTTCGGGATCGCCACACCCGATCAGGGCAGGCACGTCGCGCTGCGGCTGGAGCGCGAGTTTCTCAGCCCCGGCGGCTTTGTGACCACGAAGATCACGACGGGGCAGCAGTGGGATGCGCCCAATGGCTGGCCGCCGCTGGAGTGGCTCGCGATCGAAGGTGTGCGGCGCTACGGTCGCGCCGACCTGGCTGATCAGGCGGGCAGCCGCTGGCTCGCGCTCATCGGTCGCACCTACCGCGCGACGGGACGGATGATGGAAAAGTACGACGTCGTGAATACGAACCGCACAGCGGGTGGCGGCGAGTACCCGACGCAGGATGGATTCGGGTGGACTAATGGTGTTGCTCTTGCACTGTGTGCGGATGCTGCGCAAGCGACGGTATGCAAGAACTAAATGGGGAGTAGGGAGTGGGGCGTGGTACGATCCGGCTGCACCGTCGCAGACCACTCCCCACACCCCACTCCCCCGTATTAGAAAGCTTGGTCCCACCTCTGTGACAATCGAATAGCCGAAAGTATCAGACCCACCATCGAGTACGTCTGCACGAAGTTCCCCCACTGCTCGTGCGTGTTCGGATCGATATGCTCGGCCAGTAGTCCGTGGCGGTTGCGGCATTCCAGCAGGTACTCGAACGTCTTGCGCGCTTCGTCGCGTTCGCCGATCGCGGCGAGCGCGTTGATGTACCAGAAGCTGCACACGAGAAACGCGTTCGATGGCGTGCCGAAGTCGTCGGGCGTGGTGTAGCGGAATACGAACTTGCCGCGCTTCAGCTCCTTGCCGATCGCGCGCACCGTGGCGACGAAGCGCGGATCGTCGTCGGCGACGAAAAACAGCTCGTTCAGCTGCAGCAGGCTGGCGTCGAGCGTGTCGCCCCCGAAGGTCGCGACGAAGGTACCCAGCTTGGCATTCCAGGCCCGCTGCGAGATGACCTCGTGCAGCTCGCGCGCGCGATCGCACCAGTACGCCGCGCGATCGGCGAGCCCGAGTTGTTTCGCGATGCGGCCGAGCCGCTCGCAGCCGACCCAGCACATCACCGCCGAGAACGTGTGGACGTGGGTGCTGCCGCGCAGCTCCCACAGCCCAGCGTCCGGCTGATCGAACAGCTTGACGCAGCGCTCGCCGAGCGGCTCGAGCCGGCGAAACAGCGACTCGTCGCCCTGGTGCACCAGCCGCCGATCGTAGAACACGTGTGTGGCGGCCAGAATGGACGAGCCGTAGACATCGTGCTGCGCCTGCTCCGACGCCTGGTTCCCGACGCGCACGGGCCCGATGCCCCGGTAGCCGGGGAGCGACGCAACGACGCGCTCAGGGGGCAGGCGATGTCCCGTGATCGTGTATACGGGATCGAGCGGCCGATCGGCGCCGTCGGCCACGATGTTCAGAATGAAGCTGAGGTAGCGCTCCATCGTCTGCGTCGCGCCGAGCCGGTTGAGCGCGTTCACGACGAAGTACGCGTCCCGCAGCCAGCAGTAGCGGTAGTCCCAGTTGCGGCTCGAGCCGGCCGCTTCCGGGATCGACGTCGTCAGCGCGGCGACGATGGCCCCGGTGTCCTCGAACACGTTGAGCTTCAGCGTGATCGCCGCGCGAATCACGGCGTCCTGCCACTCGAACGGAATCGCGAGCGAGCGCACCCATTCGCGCCAATACGCCGTCGTCTCGGAGAGGAAGTGCTTGCCAACCTCGCCTGCCGCTTCCTGCAGGGTTTCATCGGGGCCGACGACGAGCGTCACCGCATCGTCGACGAAGAACGCGTTCCCTTCGAGGATCGTGGTGACCGGCACGTCGGTCGTCAGCCGCAGCACGAGCGGGTTCCCGACGTAGCGGATGTGATTGCTGCCGGAGGTCGTGGACGCGAGCGGCTGGCCGTAGCTCTGCGCGGGCCGCAGGCGCACGCGAATGCGGGGATGACCGGCGAGCCGCTGGATGCGGCGTACGATCATCATCGGACTGAACACCCGCCCGCGGTAATTGAACCGCGGCGCGAAATCGGTGATCTCGATGGCGCCGCCGGCGGAGTCGGTTACGCGCGTGACGACCACGGGTGTGTTGTGCAGGTATTTCTGCTCGACGCGGGCGCGGTCCAGCAGCTCGATCGCGAAGAACCCGATGTCGTCGCCAGGCTTGAGGAGCGAGCAGAACATCGGATCGCCGTCGAAGCGCGGGAAGCAGGTCCAGGTGATTTCGGCCGCGGGATCGACGAACGCGCCGATCGTGCCGTTGCCGATCAGTGCGAGATCGAGCGAAGCCATTGCTCCACCGCGTTCACGTTGTCGAGCCGCCATCGCGCCACCGTGTCACCCGCGCCAACCTTGATGGAGTGCCCACCCAGCTGGTTGACGGTCGCAAATCCCAATTCGTCGCTCGCGTCGTCACCGACGAACACCGGCGTGCGGCCGCCGAACGGCGGCTCCGCCATGAACTCGAGCAGCGCCCGGCCTTTGTCCTTCCCGGCGGGCTTCAGCTCCACGACGCTCTTGCCTAGCTGGAGGCAATACTCACCGTCGAGATCGGGAAGCAGCGCCTCCATGGTTTGATGCACGAAACCCGCCAGCCCGGGGATGCGGCGGTAGTGCAGGGCGAGCGAGAGCCCTTTGTCCTCGAGCAGGAGTCCCGGTTTGTCAATGATGGCCTGGGCGAGACGCTGGCGCACGGGGGCGAGGTCCTGCGTGGGCTCATGCCGCGTCGCCCGGCCGTTGGCGCTGCGCCGCTCCGCGCCGTGCTGGCCGGCCGCGGGCAATTGCACGCTCGGAAACAAGGAGTCGATATCGATGATGGGGCGGCCGCTCATGAGGGCGACCGCCCCACCCGCGCACTGATACAGCTCTTGCACCAGATGTCGCAGGCTCTCGGAGACGCGAACGGCGGCTGGCGTGTCCGCGAAGTCGACGAGCGTACCATCGACATCAAAGAAGTAAGCCCAGTCGCAGCGTGGCTCCGGCGGAGGGAGGCTCGCGCTCACTGCCGGCCGCTGGTGCTCACCGACCCGCTCTGGCGTTGCTCGCCGCCGCGCGGCACCACGAATTCCGGCACGCGGCCCCGGCGCCGGCTGCTGGCGGCATCGAGCAGCATGCGGCCGGCCCAGCGAAACACGTTGAAGTCCTGGAGCAGGCCGCGCATCAGGCGCATGCGAATCCGTTGCTCGGTTGGCGGCATTGTAAGGGCGACGTCCAGCGCCGCGGCGCACTCGTCGGTGTCGTACGGGTTCACGATTAATGCCTCGGGCAGCTCCCGCGCGGCTCCGGTGAAGTGGCTCAGGATGAGGACGCCGCGCTGGTCGTCGCGGGCGGACACGAATTCCTTCGCGACGAGGTTCATGCCGTCGTGCAGGCTCGTGACCGCACACACATCGGCGCCGCGGTAGTACTCGAAGATCTCGTCGGGTTGATGGTGCTCCGCCTTGAGAATGATCGGTGGGTGGGTCGCCTCGGGGAAGCGCTGGTTGATGCGCGTCGCGAGCTCACGCACACGCATTTCGTAGGCGCGGTACTCATCGATGCGGATGCGGGTGGGCGCGGCGATCTGGATGAACGTGAACTTCCCGATCCACTCGGGCTTCAACTCGAGCAGTCGTTCCACCGCCCGCATCCGTTCCTCGATCCCCTTGGTGTAATCCATCCGGTCCACGCCGATGCCGACGGCGTGCTCGGGGGGGAGGTTGTGGCGCTGGCGGATCACGGTCCGGCACTGCTCGACCGGCTTGCTGAGCAGCTCCACGGGCGGCGGCCACTCGACCGAAATGGGATAGCGCTTGACCGAGGTCGGCTTGCCGCGATAGGAGACGCTGAAAGTCTCGCGGTCTACGCGCGCCTCGAGGAAGCGGTCGACGGTATCGACGAAGTTGTTGACGTGAAACTGCGTGTGGAAGCCGAGGATCGTGCTGCCCAACAGCCCGTCGAGCAGCTCGTCGCGCCAGGGGCAGATGGCGAAGGCCTCGGGATTGGGCCAGGGGATGTGCCAGAAGGAGATGATCGTCGCCGCCGGCATCGCTTCGCGAATCATGCGCGGCAACAGAGCGAGGTGATAGTCCTGCACCAGCACGATGGGGTCGGACGAGCTCGATTCCTGTTCGACGGTCGACGCGAACTTGCGATTGACGTTGACGTACTGCTCCCAGTCGCTCGTCCGGAAAATCGGGCGAACGTGGGCGATGTGGCACAGCGGCCAGATCCCTTCGTTCGCGAAGCCGTAGTAGTAGCCGGCTTCTTCATCCGGCGACAGCCACACTCGGCGGAGCTGATACTGGGGCTTCTCGGGCGGCGGCGGCACGGTCACGCGGTCGTGCGCGTCGACCACGTCGCGGTCGGCATCCCCGCTGCCGTGCGCGATCCAGGTGCCGGAACAGGCGCGCATGATCGGCTCGAGTGCCGCGACCAGCCCGCTCGCGGGACGCCACACCTCGATCCCGGCGGCACGCCGCATGTGGATGTAGGGCTCCCGGTTCGAGACGACGATGACCTCCTGGCCACGCAGCTCGCGCTGCAGGATCTCCCGCAGAGTTTTGGGGGTCCAGCCGAGCCGGTCTTCATCGCGCGAGCGGTGGTCGGCTTCGATGTCCTCGATGAGCTGGCGCAGGTCGTGCGCAATCGGCCGTAGCTCGGGCGGCGTTGGGGGGAAAGCCCCCGCCCGCCCGGGGGCGAGGAACAGCGTCTCGCCGCGCAGCAGCCCGCGGAGTCCCTGGATCCAGCCGCGCCAGGACAGTTGGGCGATGATCACGGTGACGAGCGCGACCATGAGGCCCAGTCCCACGAAAAAGAGAAAGAGATACTCGCGCGTCTCGCGGCTACGGCGCGCGATGAAGCTCATGTCGTGCACCAGCACGAGCTGTCCGATGGGCGTTGCCACGATCGGCCCACTCGCAACGAGGGGACGCACTGACACGAACACGGGACCGCTTGCCGTCTGCAGCAGATCGCTCGTCCCCGCCTGCGCTGTGAAGCGGTCCAGGTCGGAGCACCGCACTTCTTTCGGGAGCGTCGTCGTTGCCACCGGCTCCCCGTCATTGGGCGGGCAAAAGGCCACCGCGAGCAGGCGCTCATCCTGTGTGATGCGTGTGAAGAACTCCTCAATGCGGCGCCGATTACCGGTCCGGATCAGGTTCTGCAGCGGATCCTGGATCGTGTTGGCGATCAGGTTGGCGCGCGTTTCGAGGTCCCGGCTGAACCAGCGGAGCATCAGCTTGTCCGCGAGCGGCAGCGCCCCGTAGGCGAAAATGCCGACGGCGATCAGCAGCGGGATGACGAAGCGGAGCGAGAGTCGCACGGCACTAACATACCCATTTGCGGCAACGAGTTCCGTGATTCGCTGGCATTCGGCGGGGCAATTTCGAATATTGGACCGCGCTCTACCAACCTGGGAGAACCAATGCGCGACGTCTCTCGCAGCATGGCGATGCTCGCGGCGCTGGCGGTGCTGGGAGTCTCGATCGCATCGGCACAGCATCCGCAGACTCGCAAAGGATTCTGGATCGGGTTCGGATTCGGGTACGGCAGCTACTCGTGCACGGACTGTGGCAGCACGGGCTCAGTCAGCGGCTACTTGAAGATGGGTGGAACGGTTGGCCCACATCTGCTGCTGGGTGGCGAAACGAACGGATGGTCGAAGAGCGAGAACGGCGCAACCATCGACGCCGGCAATGCCTCATTTACCGCGTACTATTACCCTCAGCCGGCGAGTGGTCTCTTGCTGCGCGGCGGCGTGGGCTTTTCGACGACTCGGGTCAGCAGTGGGGGACTCAGCGGCAGCAACACGGGCGTGGGTGCAACAGCGGGCGTAGGTTATGACGTGCGCGTTGGCGGGAACACGTCGATTACGCCGGTTCTCAACTTTGTGTGGGGTCATCCTACCAGCGGTTTCAACCAGAGCATCCTGCAATTCGCGGTCGGCGTGACCTTCCATTGATCTAGTGTCACGCTCCATACCAGGCGACCGTTTCGGCCGGTGAACATCGAGCTGAGACGGTCGCTTCGTTTGTTCGACTTACTTCCCGGGCCGGTACAAGATCACGTTCGCCTTCTCCAGGGTGATCAGTCCCCCGCCAATCATCTCGCTGAGATCCGGCAGAATCGTTTGAATGGCTTCTTCGGTTTCAACGACCTCGATGATGATCGGAAGGTCAATCGACAGTCGCAGGACTTTATCGGTGTGGAGCTTGCTCGAGGCGCCGAACCCCGCGACGCCACGCAGCACGGTCGCTCCGGCAAGTCCTTTGCCGCGAAAACGCTCGAGCAGCGCTTCATAGAGTGGCTTGCCGTGATACTTGTCGCTCTCGCCGATGAAGACACGCATCAGCGTGCGCTGGCCGCGGAATTGTTCTGTCATCGGGACCTCACAGGAGTTTGTTGCCGAGCGCCGCGCCCAGCATCACGGCGCCGACGCAGCCCACAATCGTCGCGCTCATGTAGAGTGCCGCTCGCACGTAGTCGCCATCATTGAGGAGTGCGACGCTCTCGTAGCTGAACGTACTCATGGTCGTGAACGCGCCGCAGAACCCGATGGTCAAGGCCGCGCGAATGTCGGGCGGAATCAGCGCCGTGCCGGTGGCCACACGGATGATGAAGCCGAGCAGGAGCGAACCCGTGACGTTGACGGTGATGGTTCCGAGTGGAAAACCGCTCGCGGTGCGGCTCTGGATCCATCCCTCGAGGCCGTAGCGCGAGAGTGTGCCGGCGATGCCGCCGAGCGCGATATACAGGATTGTCAAAAGAAAACTCCTGCCATGAATGGTTCAGGTAGGAGTCATCAGCCCGGAACGCGGCGGTTGAAGGCGAACTCCATCGCCTGCCTGGAAACTAACTACGACGGTAGGAGACGGTAGGAGACGGTAAGGGACGGTAAGGGTAAACAACTCCTACCGTCTGTTACCGTCCCTTACCGTCCCTTACCGTCCCTTACCGTCATATCTTTCCAAGCATGCCGCACATTCGGATCGCTCTGTCGCAATTCCGCCCGACGAAAGGGGAATACCAGGACAACGTCGCTCGCATCGGCGCCGTAGTTGCGCAGGCGGCCCGCCTCGATCCCAAACCTGACCTCGTCGTCTTTCCCGAGACGGCGACGTCGGGCTATTTCGTCGAAGGCGGAGTCAAGGAGCTCGCGGTCACCGCCGGCACGCTGGCGCGCGATCTCGCGGCCGCGTACGACGGACCACCGATCGACGTCGCCGTGGGGTTCTACGAGCGCTTCCAGAATCATATCTACAACTCCGCGCTCTACGTTACGCTCCACAAGCGGAAGCCCGACGTGCGACACGTGCACCGCAAGGTGTTCCTGCCCACCTACGGGGTCTTCGACGAAGAGCGGTTCGTGGATCGTGGGCAGGACGGCGTGCGGTCGTTCGAGACGGCGTGGGGTGGGAAAGCCGCGATCCTGATTTGTGAGGACGCGTGGCACTCACTCGCGGCGACCGTGGCCGCCCTCGAGGGCGCGCAGCTGGTGATCGTGCCGAGTGCCTCGCCCGCCCGCGGGTTGGGAGAGGAGGAGGATTGCGAGGGCGAGACGCTGCCGGCCTCCGTCGTGCGCTGGGAACGCATCGTGCGCGGCATCGCCGAGGAGCACGGCGTGTTCGTCGCCCTTGCGAACCTCGTCGGGTTCGAGGGTGGCAAGGGATTCCCCGGCGCGTCCGCGATCATCGATCCGACCGGCCGCATCATCGCCCGCGGTCCGCTGTTCGAGGAAGCGCTGCTCACAGCGGACATTGATCTCGACTCGCTCACCACCGCACGCTCAGACTCGCCGCTGCTGGCGGATTTGCAGAGCGCATTGCCGGTGCTGACCCGGAGTCTCAGCGGCGACAAGCAGAACGAGAAGGTGAGATTCGACCCGGCCACGAACGGCAGTCCTACGCACCACGCACCACGCACCACGCACGTTGACGTGGTAGCAAAGAGACAAGTGGAGGAGGACCCGCTCGCGATCGATCCCGAGCTCACGCGCAAATGGTTGGTGAGCTTCCTGAAGGATGAAGTGGTGCGCCGGCGCGGCTTCACGAAGGGGCTGGTCGGGCTCTCCGGCGGCGTGGACTCGGCGCTCACGGCGTTCCTCGCCGCCCAAGCCCTCGGCAAAGAGAACGTCATCGGCGTGCGCATGCCCTACCGAACGTCCAGTCCCGAAAGCCTCGAGCATGCGCAGCTCGTCATCGACACGCTCGGCATTCCATCACTCACGATCGACATTTCCGATGCCGTGGATGGTCTCGTGAAGCAGGTCGGTGATCGCGATCCCCACCGGCTGGGCAATATGATGGCGCGGCAGCGGATGATTGTGCTGTTCGACCTCTCCGCCAAGCTCAACGCCCTGCCGCTCGGCACCAGCAACAAGTCGGAGCGGCTGCTCGGCTATTTCACCTGGCACGGCGACGACGCCCCGCCGGTGAACCCCTTGGGCGACCTGTTCAAGACGCAGGTCTGGGCGCTCGCGCGCCATGTCGGTGTACCCGAAGCGATCGTGGCCAAGCCGGCGACTGCGGACCTGATCAAGGGTCAAACAGATGAAGGCGATCTCGGCGTTTCGTACCTCAACGCCGACCGGATTCTCTATCACCTGATCCGGGGCGAAGAACCGAGCGACTCTACTAAGGAAGAGGTGGAGATCGTCCGGAAGCGCTTGGACTCGACGCACTGGAAGCGGCGGCTCCCCACGGTGGCGGTCCTGTCTCAGACTGCAATTGGTGAATTCTATCTGCGGCCGGTGGATTACTGATGGCTGAGCGCAAGGGCCGTCATCCGCGCGAATCGGAGTCGGTGCTCACCGAGCTGATGATGCCGCACTATGCGAACATCATGGGCAACGTCTTCGGCGGCCATATTCTCGCGCTCGTCGACCGCGTCGCCGCGGTGGCCGCGATTCGCCACGCGCACCGCGAGTGCGTGACCGTCTCGGTCGACAAGGTCGACTTCCGCGAGCCAATTCACGTGGGCGAGCTGGTGACGGCGATGGCCCGCGTGAATTTTGCAGGCCGCACGTCGATGGAAGTCGGTGTGAAAGTGCTCGCCGAGAACGTGCTGACGGGCGACCGGCGGCACACGAATTCGTGCTACGTCACCTACGTCGCCCTCGACGAGAACGGCCGGCCGACTGAAGTCGATCCGATCGTTCCCGAAACGCCGGACGAGAAGCGGCGGTACGATCGGGCCGCCAAGCGGCGCGCGAAACGCGTGATGGAACGCCGCTACGAACAAGGCCGAGGTGAGTAGAGTCGTACTCGTGTTGTCGGGTGGCGGCGCGAGGGCGCTCGCGCATGCGGGAGCGTTCCGGGCATTGGAGCAAGCCAATCTCGTGCCCAGTCACATCGTCGCTACCTCGATGGGCGCGGTCGTGGGCGCCGCCCTCGGCGCTGGGATTCCGTTCGATCAGGTGCGCCGCCGTGCGATGGGAATCCGCCGCAAGGACGTGGCACCCTTCGACCCCCTCGCCCTGCTGATGGGCCTGTTCGCGCGCAGCCTGTTCCCCGCATCCGCGCTCCGCAACGCGATCGCCCGCATGGTTCCCACGACGCGCTTCGAGTACCTCCGTATCCCGCTGACCGTCACGGCCACCGACCTGGACACGGGGGAGCTGTTGCTCCTGGGCGGCAAGAAGCAGGGAGAGGAAGAAATCGAGCTGGCGGATGCGCTCTACGCGTCGTGCGCGCTGCCGCTCTACTTCCCGCCGCTCGAAGCGGCCGGCCGGCGGCTGGGTGATGGCGGCCTGCGTGCCGTGCTGCCGCTCGGGCCGGCGCGGGAGCTCGAGCAGGATGCGGATCTCTTCGTCGCGGTGAACGTGGGGCCCGGCTTCGATGAACGCGGTCCCGCCACGAACGGGGATCAGCCTGCGCCGGATGCTCCGACACCGGCACGCATCCCGCGCGTGGTCCGGACCCACGGCGAGGCGGTGCGGATCATGATGGCCGAGCAGGCGGAGCGAACGCTGGCGGACTGGCCGCAGCACGGGCCGAAGCTCATTTATGTGCGCGCCGTGGCTGAGCGGGAAGCAACCTTCGCCGTCGATCGCGTGCAGGAGTACGTGGAAATGGGTTACCGGGCGACGAAAAGGGCCTTAGGATAGACGACACGTTGAGGGAGACGCCGAGAGGCCGAGAGGCTGAGGGGCCGTGAGGACCGAGCGACGAGGACGGCAAATGCATGCATCTGAGGTGATGATTCCGGATCCTGTGGTCGCGGCTGCCGGTGCAACATCCTCTGAAGTGGCCGCATTAATGCGTGTGAAAGACATCTCGGTCGTGCCGGTGGTGGATAATCCGAAGGATCGCCGATACATGGGTACGATCTCTGATCGCGATATCGTCGCTCGTTGTGTGGGAGCGGGTCACGATCCAACAGATTGCTCAGCTGCAGATCACGCAAGAACCGACACGCCCGTTGTCAGGCCAGAGACAGAGCTGACGGGATACAGGGTGGCAAGGCAGTTGGATCCCACCGATCATCACGTCAGGTCGACGATCGTCGTACTCGACGGTCAGCGGAGAGTCGTGGGCTTCATCCCACATCCGGAAGAGATCGACGGTATCCAAATCCAGCAATGAGTAGTATCTAGAGCCTCGTGCCTCATATCCCCTCAGCCGCTCGGCCTCTCGGCGTCTCCCTCGCCGTCTAACACCTATGCCTCATAAGTTCTTTACTCTTGCCGAAGCCAACCGTACGCTTCCCTTAGTCAAGCGCGTCGTGCAGGACATCATGAGCGTCTATCCGGAATGGAAGGATCTGGTCGCTCAGTATGAGCTCCGAGCCGCACAGGCCCGGCCCGAGTGGGGGGAGTCGCAAGAACAAATCGCTCTCAAGGCCCAGGTCGATTCGGTCGCCGCAAAGATCAACGGCTTCCTCGGCGAGCTGGAGGAGATCGGCTGCGAGTTCAAAGGCTTCGACCTCGGGCTCGTGGATTTCCACGGCCGCCTGGACGAGCGGGAGATTCTGTGGTGCTGGAAGTTCGGCGAAGACCGGATTACCCACTGGCACGAGCTGGAGGCGGGATTTGCGGGGCGGCAGCCGTTGCCCGAAGTCTTGAGCGGCACGTGAAGGGCTTCTGGCTCTTCCTCCACGTCATGGGATTCGTGGCCTGGCTGGGCGGCGGCTTGGCCATCATGCTCAGCGGCATCACCGCTAAGTACTTCCCCCCCGACCATCGCCTTGCGGTCTACCGGGTGATGAGCGTTGTGGCCCGCAATCTGATCGGCCCAGGGGCCGTGCTCGTGGTTGTCAGTGGCATCGTCCTCTCTGTGCCTTACTTCAGCAGTGCGACAGTTCCAACCTGGCTCATGGCGATGCAGACGTTTGGCCTGCTGGGCGCCGTTGTGGTCATCGGGATCGTGACCCCAACCGCGGCGCGGCTGGGCCGGCTGGAGGTGGATGCGCGCGGCGAGCTGCCTGAATCGTTTACAGGACTGCGGCGCCGGCAGGCAATCTTTGCCACGCTAGCGGGAATCCTCGCGCTGTTCGCCCTTCTTTCGGGAACTCTCTTCAGGTCCTAAGCCTCTCGTGTCCCCTCAGCCTCTCAGCCGCTCGGCGGCTCGGCTCGACGTCTCACTCCGTGACCTCATTCCCCCTCCAAGGGTCGTGTGTGGAGTGCGTGGATTGGTTCTCTTCGACTTCGGCGGGACCCTGGATGCGGACGGCGCCCGTTGGAGCGTTCGGTTTCACGCCGCGTATCGCGCGGCGGGCGGCAAACAGTCGTTCGCGGCGTTCGACCGGGCGTTTCGCGAGTCGGACCGAGCTCTCGAGCGGCTCTCAGGAATAGAGAGGCTGGGATTCCGCGCGATGATTGACGCTCAAACCGCGTTGCTGCTCCCCCGATTGTCGGACGGGGCCGGTCTCTCGCCGCGGGCCATCGCCGATCAGTTCCATTCGTCCACATGTGCGGTCGTGCACCGCAACGCAGCGCTGCTCGAGCTGCTGCACACCTCCTATCACCTGGGCGTCGTTTCGAACTTCTCCGGCAATCTCGAGCATTGCCTCGAGGAGCTCGGCGTCATGCGGTACTTCTCCGTCGTCGCGGATTCGGGGCGCGTCGGCATCACCAAGCCTGATCCCCGACTGTTTCAGCACGCGCTGAGCTGCCCCGGACTCGTCTCGAATCCGGCCTGGATGGTGGGCGACAATTTCGAGTCGGACATTCGCCCCGCCGCCGCCCTGGGCCTGTCGACCGCCTGGCTCGCGCCCGAAACGGAGAAACCTCGCGAGCGGGGCATTCCGACGGTTCGTCTGAAGACGCTGTCCGATCTCGCCGGGGTGCTCGAGTCATGATGCACGGACTCGTACTGGCGGGCGGGCGCGGCTCTCGTCTGGCCGCTGAGGGGGTCGAGACGCCCAAGGCGTGGGTAGAAGTCGCGGGCCGGCCGCAGATCGTCCATCTGGTCGAGACGTTCAGCGAGCTGGGGTGCGAATCGATCACGTGCATGGTGCGGGACGGTGTACCGGTTGACCTGCCCGCCCCGGCGATTGTGCGGACGTGCCGGACACCCTCATCCCTGCACACACTCGTCGCCGGTCTCGCGATCGTGCCGCCGGGCCCGGTCTTCTGTGCCATGGTGGATACGGTGATGCCCGCCGCGGATTGGCGGCGTGTGTTTCGCGCTGTGACCGAACGTCTCACCGCCGGAGCGGCCGCCGTCCTGGCGGTGACTCCCTTCGTCGATGACGAGCTGCCGCTCTACGTCACGCGGGATGGCAACGGTCTCGCCACTGGAATATTCGACACGCCCCCTCCGGACACGCCGTTGCTCGTCACCGGCGGCGTGTACGGGTTGAGCACGGTCGCGCGGCGGCTCGCCGCAGTTGCGGTCGCATCGCTGCACCGGATGCGCGCGTTCCTGCGGCTGCTGGTCGAGCTGAAGACGCCTGTCGCCACGGTCGAGGTGCCCCGCATCATCGATCTCGATCACAAGAGTGACCTCGAAGCGGCCGAGCGGTGGCTGGCCGCGAGCGCCCCTCCCGAGCCATGAAGCGTCTCGTCGCGCTGTATCGCAGTCCGACGTACTCACCCGAGGTGCATCGCCGCAACGACACGGCAATCCTCGACGACACCGTCGCCGGTTTGGAGCAACGGGGCTGGCACGTGTCGCGCGTCGGCGAGGGAGAAGTCGCGGCGGGCCGGCTGCCCGCGGCGGAGCTGTACGTGAACATGTGCCAGGGGCCGGCGGCATCGGAGCGCCTGCGCGACCTCGTCCCGCGCGAAGCGCTGGCGGTCAATCCGCCCGAAAGCGTGCTGAACTGCCATCGCCACCGCCTGGTGGGTCACATGACCGCTGCCGGGCTGCCGTTCCCACGCACCCTCATCGTGCCGACCGCTGAGCCGCAGGCCGTCGTGCCCCTGGTCCACCAACTGAACGGGGACGGGAGGCCGGTCTGGGTCAAACGTGGCGACGTGCACGCGGAAACGAACGCCGACGTCGTGTCGGCCAAGGAAGCGAGTGTGACGGACGCGATCGCCGGATTCGCACGCCGCGGTGTGACGCGCGTGGCGCTGCAGGCACACGTCGCCGGGCCGATCGTGAAGTTCTACGCCGTCGCCGACGGCCGCTTCTTTTCGTGGTACGCAGCAGATCCTGGCCGGGTTGAAATCTGCGAGCAGAGTCTCAAAGACCTCGTGTTCGCGGCGGCGCGCGCCGTCGGGCTCGAGGTCTTCGGCGGCGATGTCGCGTTCCCCAAGCCCGACGCACCGGTGCTCATCGACCTGAACGACTGGCCGTCGTTTGCTCCCGTGCGCGCCGCGGCCGCCGCCGCGATCGCCGCGTACATCGACGAGAAAGCCTTGAACGGAAAACTGGCATGATCGATCTCGTAACCCAGTCGGAATCGCAACGCGTCTTCGAGCTCGAGGCGCAGCACCTCGCGCCCGGCACGCAGAGCGTTGCGCTCTTCAGCAAGCTCTGCATGGATCGCGGCGAAGGCGCGCTCCTGTGGGACATCGACGGCAATCGCTACATCGATCTGCTCGCCGGTGTGGGCGTCGCGAGCCTTGGCTACGCGCATCCGCGCTACGTCGCCGAGCTGACGAAGCAGCTCGAGCGGGTGCACGTGGGAAGCTTCACGTCAGAGCATCGCGCCGCCCTGGTGAAGCTGATCGCGGAGCTCGCGCCCGGCGACTTGAACCGCACGCAGCTCTACTCGAGCGGTGCGGAGGCCGTTGAAGCGGCGGTGCGGCTGGCGAAGGCCGCGACCGGAAGGCACGAAGTCATGGGATTCTGGGGCGGCTTCCATGGCAAGACGGGCGGCGTGCTGCCGCTACTCTCCGGCACCTTCAAGCACGGCCTGGGGCCGCTGGCGCCGGGCAACTACTCGAGTCCGTACGCCTCCTGCGCGCGCTGCGCGTTCAAGAAGACGTTCCCGTCGTGTCAGTGGCACTGCGTCGATTTCGTGCGCTCCAAGATCGCGCTCGAAACGACCAACGACATCGCGGCAATCATCGTCGAGCCGATCCAGGGAACGGCCGGCAACATCGTGCCCCCGGCGGGTTACCTGCGCGAGCTGCGCAACCTCGCCACGGAAATCGGCGCGCTGTTCATCTGCGACGAAATGATCACCGGGTTCGGACGGACCGGGAAGATGTTCGCGATCGAGCACGACGACGTCGTGCCCGACATCATACTCGTTGGTAAAGGCTTCGGCGGGGGATTCCCCGTCAGCGGCATCGTGATCCGCGAGCAGGTAGCGTTCTCGAAGCCGTGGGCCAATCCGAGCGGCAGCTCCTCCAGCTACGGCGGCAATCCGCTCGCCGCGGCGGCGGCGCATGTCACGATTCGCACGATCGTCGAGGACGAGCTCGTCGCACACAGCCGCCGCCTGGGCGCCCTGATGCTCGCAGAGATGCGAGCGTGGGAAGAGGAGATTCCCATCGTCAGCGACGTGCGGGGCCGCGGCTTGATGCTCGGCATGGATCTGGTGGTGCCCGGCACGCGCAAACTGCTCGACAAGAAGCTCACACGCTGGATCTTCGACACGCTGCTCGCCCGTGGCGTCATCGCGATGATCTACAACCCCGAAGTGCGTATCAACCCGCCGCTGGTCATTACGGACGAACAGGCGATGGAAGCGCTCGCCACGATGAAGGCGGTGCTCGAAGAGGCCAGCACCCGTGTACGCCAGTAAGGGTCCGGTTGTAGAAGAATGGGCTGACCGGCGGTTCTTCCGGCCGCTGGGTTGGCGCCTGGCCACCGCGCTCCTGCCGACGCGCATCTCGGCGGATGCCGTGACGCTCGCGAGTTTGGTGCTGGGCGTGCTCGCCGGTCACCTGTTCTGGTATCGCAGCGCCTGGATCAACGCGAGCGGCGTGTTGCTGTTCATCCTGTCCGACGTGCTGGACAGCGTAGACGGGCAGCTCGCGCGGCTGCGCGGCACGTCCACACGCATGGGCCGCGTGCTCGATGGGCTCGCCGACAGCGGCCGCTTCGTCAGTCTCTACGGGCATCTCGCCGCCCGCCTATATGTCACGCATTGGCACTGGGGCGGCGTCGCGCTGGCCCTCGCGGCGCTGTTCTCACACTCCTACCAGGCAGCCGCGGCCGATTTCATTCGGCAGGCGTACTTGCGGTTCGCCGTCGGCGCAGGAGACGAGCTGGATGTCGTTGCGGATGCGGCGATCGGGGGGGGGAGCGGTGCGTCACTCTGGGAGCGCATCTCTTCCTGGATCTACGGCGACTACACGCGCCGGCAGGCGTGGCTGTTCCCGCGGACCACGGCGCTCGCCCGCGCCTACGCAGGACGCGAGGTGCCTGAATCGCTGCGCCGCTCGTGGGCCGAGCGCCAGCGTTGGGTTGTGCAGGGCTGCGCATGGATCGCGCAAAACATTCGCTTCCTGCTCCTGGCGCTGACCGCGGTGCCCCACTGGCCCGCGGCGTACTGCTGGATCGTGATTGGCCCGTTGAATCTGGTGCTCGTCGTCCTGATTCTCGCGCACGAGCGCGAGCCGAAGGTCTATGCGCAGCTTGCCTGATCCCAAGGTCTATCGCGGCGCCCTCGTCGGTCTGGGAGGGATCGCCCGCTTGGGGCACCTGCCCGCGTTCCGCGCAGACCGTCAGGTGGCTTCGCGGCTGCAGATCGTCGGGATCGTGGATGACGCGCCCAACGCGCCAAGGTCCTTCGACGGTATTCCTCTATTATCTGAGCCCGACAAGCTGTCCGACCTGGGCCCGCTCGACTTCGTCGACATCTGCACCCCGACATCGACGCACCTCGATCTGTCGCTGTGGGGACTGTCGCAGGGATATCACGTGCTGTGCGAGAAGCCGGTGGCGGTTAATCGCGCTGAAGCGTCTCGCCTGGCCTCGGCGGCGCTCGACGCCAAGCGTGTCGTCATGCCGTGCCACCAGTACCGGTTCAATCCGGTCTGGCGCCGGGTCAAGCGATGGCTCGACGACGGTGTGATCGGCCGATGGTATCTGGCGGAGTTTCGTGTGTATCGACTCGCCGCCGACTCAGGCGCGAGCGACGATGCCATCCCCTGGCGTGGCCGCCGGGCCGCCGGGCGCGGCGGCGTGATGCTCGATCACGGCACCCATCTCGTGTACGAGCTGCTGGACGTCGCCGGTCCGCCGCAGGCGGTGCGCGCCTGGACCGGGCGGCTGCGGCACGGCGGCTACGACGTCGAGGACACCGCGCAGATCCTGTTCGAGTATCCCAATCGCATGGCCACGATGTTCCTGACGTGGGCCGCGCGGCGCCGTGAGACGGAAATCCGCTTCATCGGAGAGCGCGGCAGCATCACCTGGAGCGGCGGCATGTTGACGCTCGAGCGCGACGGCCAGACGGAATCGTTCGACCATACCGTCGATCTCGACAAGGCCTCGTACGCAAAATGGTTTGCGGATCTGTTCCGTGACTTCGCGACCACGCTCGACTCGGGCGACAGCGCCCGGCCGATGGCCGACATCGCGCAGGTCGCGGCGGTGCTCGAGGCATCGTATGCCGCGGTCGCATGAGCCGGACCCTGCAGATCGCCCTCTTTGTCCTCGGCGCGAGCGTCTTCGGCTATCTCGTCGCACGGATCGGCGTGGGACAGCTGCTCTCCGACGCCGCGCGCACCGGCTTCATGTTCGTTCCGATCGTGCTGCTCTATGCTCTGGTCTACGCCTGCAGCGCACTCGCCTGGCAGCTCACGATGGAAGAGTTCAAGCGGCCGCCGTACTGGCGTACCTACGCCATTCTGATATCCGCCAGCGCACTCAATTTCCTCACGCCCCTCATCAACGCCGGCGGTGAGCCATTCCGCGTTGTCGCGGTCACGCCGTGGCTCGGCAAACGACGCGCCGCCGGATCGGTCATTCTCCATCGGATGCTGCACTCGTTTGCGTACGTACTCGTGTGGTTCACCGCGGTCGTCATGGCGTTCGCCTTGCTGCCGCGCGCGACGCCCGATGCCGTCCTGGTATTGCTGGGCAGTGTCGGCCTGGTGTTGCTGCTGATCATCGCACTGTTGCTGTCGGCGCACCGGAGCGGGGTGCTCGAGCGCGTTCTGAATGGGATGCGCAAAGTGCCGCTCGTGCGCCGGCTCGGCACGCGGCTCGAACCGCGGCGGGCCATGCTCGTCGAGCTGGATGCGCAAATCACCCGTTTCTATCACCGCCAGCCGGCGCGGTTTGTGCAAGCGATCGTGCTCGAGTACCTGAGCCGCTGCATTTTCATGCTCGAGATCGTACTCATCGTCGCCAGCCTGGGATCTCGGCTCGGATATCTCCAGGCGTTCACGATCGGCGGACTCGAAGCGCTCGCGGGAAACCTCCTGTTTATGGTGCCGTTCGAGATCGGAGCGCGTGAGGGGGCCTATTATGGGCTCTTCAATCTCTTCGGCCTCGATCCCCAGCTCGGCTTGTACACCTCGATCGTCAGTCGCGTGCGGGACTTCGCGTGGATCGGTCTCGGTCTGTTGCTGGTGCTCCCCGTCGCCGAGCGGCAGCCCGCCGTATGACGATCGTGACACACGCGCTCGCGACGACGCTCGGTGTGCGAGTCTTCAAGCTCACGGGCAGCGACGCCGTGCTCGCATATGTCTTCGGGGTCGGCGTGGACATCGATCACGCCATCAAAGCGCCCTTTTACCTGCGCGCAGTCGGTCGCCGGAGACGACTGGGATATTATTGGCGCACCTCACTGCAAGAGCCGGTCGCGCTGCTGTGGATCATCCCGCTGTGTTTTTTCCTGGGGACCTGGGTGCCGGCGCTCTTCTTCCTTATCCATCTCGCGATGGACTACAGCGTCGGCTACGAGAAGATGCCGTGGTATCCGTACTCACCGCTGGTCACGCAAGGCTTTCTCGTCGGGGTCTCGGATAAGACGAAGGAAGCCGTTCTCATCGTGGTGCTGCTATGTATGAATTTGCTCCTGTTCTTGGCTCCGCTTTAGACCGCGGGATTCGCCCGGTCCTGCGATTCCTGCACGTCACCCTCGGGCTCTCGCCCGACCAGGTGACCTGGGCCGCGTTTTGGGTGAGCGCGGCCGCCGCCGTCGTCTTCGCGACCGGTCGCGTCGTCCCCGCGCTCGTCCTCGTCGCGATCGGCCAAGTCCTGGACGGGCTCGACGGCGGCATCGCGCGACAGTTCGGACTCGTCTCCGCAGCCGGCCATCGGCTCGATACGCGGCTCGATCGCGCGTCGGAGATCGCGATCTTCCTTGGCTGTGCGGTGGGTGGGCTGGTGTCGCTGAAACTCGCCGTACTGGCGTCGGTCGCCCTCCTCCTGCTCACCACGATTGTGGATCGATCACGGCTCGACCCGGGCGTCAAACGGTTCGCGCTGTATTTCGGCATTTGGGTGCCGTACCCGCTGATCTTCTCGGCCATCTTTATCGTGAATCTTGCTGCGTACGCGGTGGGGCTCCTGATCATCGACTGTCGCTTTCAAAGCGACATGGATATGCTCGGCGGCGACTTGAATACGGTCGCGTCGCGCGCCGCCGCGCGTCTCGAGACTCTGTGATTCAGCATCCGTACGTCGTCGTCGCACCGGCGGAAACGATGCACGTCGAGGCCTGGCCGGGCGACGGCCGGCCGATCGCCCTCGTGCCGGGACTGTTCGGTGCGGCCTTCACGTTTCGGAAAGTCCTGCCGCTGCTCGCCGCCCAAGGATTCCGGCCGATCGTCATCGAGCCACTCGGTACGGGTTTCTCGAGCCGGCCGCCGAAGGCCGACTACTCGCTGGCGGCACAGTCGCGGCGGCTGGCCGCCGTGATCGACTCGCTCGGCTCCGGGCCGGTGCTCGTGCTCGCCCATTCGCTCGGCGCGGCCATCGCGTTCCGGCTCGCCCTCGACAGACCTGACCTCGTGCGCGGCATCGTGTCGCTCGAAGGCGGCCCGACAGAGGAGGCGACGACTCCCGGTTTCCGCAGCGCGATGCGCTTCGTGCCGTGGGTCAAGCTGCTGGGCGGGATCAACCTCATACGCCGCAAGATTCGCGGCATGCTGCTCGACTCTTCCGGCGACCGCTCGTGGGTCACGGACGGCGTCGTGCTGGGCTACACGCTCGGTGAAGCGCGCGACTTCGACGCGACACTGCGGACCTTGCTCGCGATGTCCCGCGCGCGCGAGCCGGCGAAGCTTACGCCGCGCCTCGGCGACATCACCTGTCCCGTGACGCTGGTGGTCGGGACGGCGCCCCACGACGGCGACGTGTCGCCGCAGGAAGTCGCGCTCATGAACCACGCCCTCGTCTCGTTCGCGGTGGACAGCGAGCCCGGCGCCGGCCACTACCTCCAGGAAGAGCGCCCCGCGGCCGTCGTGTCCGCGGTCGAACGACTGGCGGAGCGAGTCCCCCCCCGGTGAGGCCGCTGCGCATCGCGCTCGTCGCGGAGGACTACTATCCGCAGCTCGGCGGCGTGCCGGAGCACGTGCACAATCTCGCAGGGGAATTGGAGGCGCTGGGGCATCATGCGATCATCGTGACTTCGCATATGCGCATGAACGGCGCCGTTGATGCGCCGTATGTGCGCCGTGTAGGTACGAGCCTGGTGATCTACGCGAATGGCGGAGTCGCGCGGATTACCGTGGGCTGGCGGCTCACAGCGCGGCTCGAGGCGCTGTTTCGCCAGGAGCGGTTCGACGTCGTGCATGTGCATGGCGGGCTGAATCCCACGCTCGGCCTCGTGGCGCCGCGGGCGGCGTGGCGCTTGGGGCTTCCCGTCGTCGCCACGTTCCACACCTGGTTCCCCCGCTCGGTCGCCTGTCGCGTCTTCCGCCGGCCGTTGCAGCGGATGCTCGATCGCCATGCAGCCACGATCGCGGTCAGCAGCGCCGCGCGCGATGCGATGGCTCGCTACTTCACGGCGCCGTGGGAAATCATCCCGAACGGGGTCGACACGAGGTTCTTCCGCCCCGGCCTGTCCAAAGGGGCCCCAGGGCCGCGACTGCTGTGGCTGGGACGGATCGAGCCGCGCAATGACCTCGGCACGGTGCTCGCGGCGATGCCGCGCATCCTCGAGCGTCATCCCGCCGCGCATCTGACGGTCGTCGGCGACGGTCCGTGGCGCTCGCGCATGGAGCGCGCCGCCCGGCGGGGAGGGCTCGGACCATGCGTGGACTTCGCGGGTTACGCCAACGGCGGCCGGCCCGGCTACTATCGCGGCGCCGACGTCTACCTCTGTCCGACCAGGCGGGCCTCGTTCGGGGTGACGCTGCTCGAGGCGATGGCGTGCGGCACGCCGCTCGTCGTCTCGGACATTCCCGCCTTCCGCGATCTCGCCGGAGACTCGCACGCCGTATTCGCTCCACCCGGCGATCCCGCTGGGTGGGGACGGGCGGTGAATGACCTGATCGACGACGGCGCGCGGCGTGAGACGATGATGCAAGAGGGACGGAGAGTCGCCGAGCGGCATGCGTGGCCGCTCGTGGCGCAGCGGGTGCTGGCGGTTTACAGGCGGGTGACGGGATGATGGGGCTCGACCTGATCTTCGGGCCGTCGGTCGAGCGGGGCCCGCGCGACCACCGGATCTATCTGACGTTCGACGACGGCCCCAACGAGCGTGCAACCGAGGCGATCCTCGAGACCCTCAGCGTCGAGCGTGTGCCGGCCGCGTTCTTCATGGTGGGCGCACATGTGCGCCGGTTCCCCAAGCTGGCGCTGTGCGTGGCGGATGAGGGCCACGCTGTGGGCAATCACACGGAGCACCATCAGAAGTTGCTGTTGTCGGGCCGCGGAACCGTGCGCCGGGAGCTGCGAACGGCACATGAGGCGATCGCGGGCAGCATCGGTTACGCGCCGAGCGCTTTCCGCGCCCCGCATGGCCACCGCAGCGTATATCTGCGCTCGCTGGCGCGCGACATGGGCTACACGGTATTCGGGTGGACATTCGGTGTGTTTGACACCGCGCGACCGGGAGTCGAGGAGATTCGGCGGCGAGTACGCAAGCGGTTGCGGCCGGGGGCAATAGTTCTCCTGCACGATGGAGACGGATACGATCCTGAGGGAGATCGCATGCAAACCGCTAACGCTTTGCCGGGGATTCTCCAGGATGGACGGAACGCCGGTTTCGAATTCGCACCGCTGAGCGACCTGTTAAACAATCACTCCTGACGGGACATTCCGGGCAGTTTGGTTTTCGCGCCGTGCAGACCAGCGCACCAAGCTCCATCATCGCTTGATTGAACTTCCACGCCGTCGTCCCGCGTGTCGGCATCATCGTCTCGGCGAGGCTCCAGACATCATCAGGTGCAAACGCCCGTTCCAGGACTCGCCGCACATTCGTGTCCACCGCCGCTACAGGCTTCTCGTACGCAAAGCACGCCACCGCTCCCGCTGTGTACCGTCCGACACCGGGGAGTGTCCGCAGGGCCTCAGGGTCGTCGGGCAGCGTGCCGTCATGCCGGCGTGTAACCTCGCGTGCGAGCTGATGCAGATTGCGAGCGCGGGCGTAATAGCCGAGCCCGTCCCACTCTTCCATCACGGCTTTGGGTCGAGCGCGCGCCAGGGCAGCGATCGTGGGAAAGCGCGCCATGAAGCGCGGGTAGTACTCCAGGACTCTGCTCACCTGCGTCTGCTGCAGCATGAATTCGGAGACGAGGATGGCATAGGGGTTGCGAGTATCGCGCCACGGAAGATCGCGGCCCTTCCTCTTATACCAGGCCAATAGCTTGCGAATAAAGAGCTTCCGTACCTGAGGGGTGGACGGGGGGGCCATGCGTACACAAGATACACAGCCATGAGAGCATTCACCGCCGCCATCGACCTGCGGCGATATGTCGGGCGGTGGTCCTTGCGCAGCGCCAGCCACGCGGGGCGCTTCTTTTTTATGCTCCTGGACCTGGTGCGCGGCATCCTCGAATGGCGCATCTGGCTCCCCCGCACCATCGAGCAGACCATCGCGGTCGGCTACGGCAGCCTGTTCATCGTGCTGCTCGTGGCCGGGTTTGCGGGCGCAGTGACCTCGCTCCAGACAGGGTACCAGTTCACCGGGCAGCTGCCCCTCTACGTGGCCGGTGGGGTCATCGTCGAATCGATGATCCTGGAGCTGGGTCCCGTACTCACGGGCCTCATCCTGGCCGGCCGGATCGGCGCGCGCTATGCCGCCGAGCTCGGTAGTATGCGGGTCACAGAGCAGATCGACGCGCTGGAGAGCCTGGGTCGCTCTCCGGTGACGCATTTGTTGCTGCCGCGGATCCTGGCAGGTGTCTTCGCTATTCCCGTGCTCGTGGTCTTGGCCAACGCCTTCGGTATCGTGGTGGGCTACTTTACCGCCCGGTCCTCCCTGGGTCTGACATACGCCGACTTCGAGTTTGGCGCCCGTTACTTCTTCAAACCGCTGGACTTATGGTACTCGCTCATCAAGTCCTTCGCGTTCGCGGGCGCGGTCACGATCATCCCCTGTTACATCGGCTTCAACACGCAGCAGGGCGCTGAAGGTGTCGGACGCGCGACAACGCAAGCGGTGGTCTCGGCGTCGGTCACGATTCTGTTGCTCGACACGATCCTCACGAAGCTGATCCTGGGGACGGCCAAGTGAGCATCGAGCTGAAGAAGGTTTCCAAGCGCTTCGTGGACAACGTCGTGCTCGACGGCGTGGACTTCTTCGTCGCCGAGGGCGAGACGGTCGCCCTCCTCGGTCCTTCAGGCGTGGGCAAGAGCGTGCTGTTAAAGCACATCATTGGATTGATCAAGCCGGATACCGGGGAGGTCTGGGTAGACGGGCAACAGGTCCCGCTCCTGGGTCGCCGGGAGCTCGCGAAGTTGCGCAGCCGCATCGGCTACGTCTTTCAGAACGGCGCGCTGTTCGATTCGATGGACGTCTTCGAAAACATCCGGCTTGGCATCACCGATGAGGAGCAGTATGCCGACAAGGACTACTGCGAGCAGCGCGTCAAGGAATGCCTGCGACTCGTGAACCTCAACGAGGACGTCGGCCACAAGTATCCGTCAGAGCTGTCGGGCGGCATGCGCAAGCGCGTCGGCATCTCACGGGCGATCGCCGGGAAACCCACATATTTGCTGTACGACGAGCCGACATCCGGTCTCGATCCCGTGAACGCCGACATCATCGATTCGCTGATCGAGCGGCTTCAGCAGGAGATCGGTGTGACGAGCGTCGTCGTCACGCACGACGTGCGCGGCGCGTTTCGCGTGGCCGACCGGATGGCCCTGCTGGCGCAGGCCAAGATCCGGGCCGTCGGCACGGCCGAGGAGATCATCGCGTCAAAGGACCCCGTGGTACAGCAGTTCCTGGAGCGGGACCTCGAGATGGCCGTGATTCAGGCGAATGAGGTCCCGACAACGGAAAGGCGAATAGGCGGGCGCTAATGGATCTCACGTACAAGCAGGAAGTCGGAGTCGGGGCGATGGTGCTCGTGGGCATCGCCGTCTTCCTCGTCGGCATGTTCTGGCTGACGGGGCGATCGCTCAGCGCCAGTGGGATCTCCGTGGACGTGATGTTCGAGAGCGTCGCCGGGCTGAAGCAGGGCGACCCCGTGTTCGTCTCGGGCGTGAAGAAGGGCAGGGTGGCACGCGTCGCGCTCGAGCGGGTGAAAAGCGTGCGGGTCACGCTCGAGCTATCCAAGGACGTCGCGCCGCACATCGACGCCAGCGCCGCCGTGGCCGCGATGGACCTGTTCGGCGCCAAGTTTGTCGACTACAACCCCGGCGCGCGTGAGGAGATGCTCGCGCGGGGCCGGACGATCGCGGGGTCGAACCAGCCCGACATCACGGACGTCGCGCAAGGCGTGGCCACCCGCGCCAACGAGCTGATGGAGAACGCGGCGAACATCGTGTCGGACCGGCTGGGGGAAGACATCCACAACACCCTGGTCGTCACCCAGCGGGCGATGACCGCGCTGGCGGACGCGCCGGAGGGCCCGTTCGTCAAACAAACCACGCGCACGCTGCAGGCGACGGAGCGGGTGATGCAGCGCGTGGACTCGATGCTGGCCTCGGGGACCGGCCGCAACATCGATTCGATCTCCGCGAACCTTGCGACGCTGACGAATCATCTGACCCATACGACATCACAGCTCGATACCCTCCTCAGCAGGATCAATCGCGGTGAGGGGACGCTTGGCCGGATGGCGAGCGACACGGTGATGTACGCCAATCTGCGCGACCTATCGGCCTCGCTGACGGCGCTGCTGAACGATCTCCGGGAGCATCCCGACAAATACATGAAGCCGGGGGTGGTGAGAGTGAAACTCTGTTGCTGAGGCTGATGTTCTAACCGTTTATATTCGCCCTCCATGCTCACCGTCACTTTCCTGGGCACTGCTCACCGTCACTTTCCTGGGCACGTCCGCCGCCCGGCCCACAGTTGAACGCAACGTCTCCGGCCTCGCCATCCATCGCGAGGGCGAGACGCTGCTGTTCGAATGTGGCGAGGGGACCCAGCGCCAGATGATGCGCTATGGGGTGAGCTTCGCGTTGTCCGAAATCTTCTTCACGCATTTTCACGCCGATCATTTTCTGGGCGTGATCGGATTGATACGGACGCTCGGCCTGCAGGGCAGGCCGGAGCCGCTGCTCCTGTATGGCCCGAAAGGCGCGAAAAAGGTGTTGAGTACGGCGCTGCAGCTCGGCGTCGAACGCGTGCCGTTTCCGGTCGAGATCATGGAGGTGAAGGCCGGCGACACGATTGGGGACGGGGGACGGGGGAAGAGGGAAGGGTACGACATTTACGCGTTTCCCACTGAGCACGGCGGAGGCCCATCGCTCGGTTACGTCATCAAAGAGCACGTGCGCCGCGGTCGCTTCGACGTCGAGAAAGCGAAGGCTGCCGGCATCCCCGAAGGCCCGCTGTGGGGGAAGCTCTCCAAAGGCGAGGCGATCGAGCTTGCTGATGGCACACGGCTGACGGCCGACGGCTTTGTCGGACCTGCTCGACCCGGCCGCATGATCGCGTTCACCGGTGACACACGCCCCTGTGCTTCCACAGTGGACGCGGCGCAGGGCGCCGATCTTCTGATTCACGAGGCGACGTTCGGCGAAGAAGAGCGGGATCGTGCGCGCGACACCGGTCACTCGACGGCGAAGGAAGCCGCGCAAGTTGCGCTCGCGTCCAAAGCGAAACGATTGGTTCTCTCGCACGTTTCAGCGCGCTACTCGATCAGCGCGGACGAGCTGGTCAAGGAAGCGCGCGAGGTGTTTCCCAACGCGACTGTCGCGAAAGATGGGATGGAAGTCGACGTTCCATTTGCCGAGTGAAACAGCAGCGGTGACTGTGTAGAAAACGGCCGGGTCGTCTGCGTAACTCCATCCACGAGGACGTATGACGACCCGTTTTGTGTTACTCGCCTTGGCTCTCGCCATGCCGCTCCAGGCACAGCGAGTCACGCTCGGTGCCAACTTCGGCGGCAGCTCCGCCGGCGGCGACCTTGCTTCCAGCACCGACTGGAAGAGCGGTTGGTCGGCAGGCGCCAATCTCACGTATCGCCTGAGCGGCAGGTTTGGCCTGCGCGCCGACGCCAACCTTGCCCAGAACGATCTCTCGGGCACCGTGGCGATCCCGGGCGAAAGACGATTCAACAAGGTCTCCTACGTTGCCGATGCCGTGTGGCAGCGCGAGGAGATACCCGGCACCAGGATCCTGCCCTACGTGTTGGCCGGCGTCGGCGCGGTGCGGGTGCATGACAAGGGCTCCGACAGCACCTTCTCGCGCTTCGCAGGAAACCTCGGCGTGGGTGTCGGCTACAGGCTCGGCCGCGTCGGCCTGCGCGCCGAAGGACGCAGTCTGTTGTACAAGTTCGACCGGTTCGGCTACAGCAAGACGGAGAACGACTTGCTGTGGCAGGCGGGGTTGACGCTGAAGATTTGAAGAGGCAGGAGACTGGAGTCAGGAGTCAGGAGTTGGGGCGCGGACCCCTTGGGTCCTGGCTCCAAACTCCTGACTCCGAATTATATTCCCCCGCCCATGGGACCGGTCTCCTTCACCTACTCAGCCCGAGTTCCGGCAGCAATCGACAAGGTCTTCGCCCTCATTGCCGATCCCCTGCGGATGCCGGAGTGGTTGCCGCGCTGCGTGGCGGTCAAGGCGACGACGAGCGACAGGGTGGGCACAGGCGCGCGCTACAAGGTCACGTTCCAGCGCGATACCCATCGCCACGAAGCGGTCATCGAGATTATCGACTTCGCGCCGCCGCACACGTTTGGCTGGGTCGAGATCTACCATCGTGCAGGGTCCAAAACATTCTTTGGTCTCGGCTGGGAGGGCGGGTCTACCAAGGTCTCCCTGAAGCACATCTGGCAGCCAACGGGCTTTCGGTCGTGGCTCAACGGCCAGTTTTACCGTCGGCGGAATGCCCACCGGATGTTCGGAGGGCTGATCAACAATCTCAGGAAAGCCTTGACCCGGTAGCGACGTACAGGATTCCTCCGAACGAGGATGCCCGGCTGGCGACAATGGTCAGCTCGGTGAGCCCGACTGCTTTTGCCAACGCCGGCAAGCGGTTCGCGGGAATCGGATAGGGAACCCAGCGGCTGGTGGCGCGGCGGTCGTATTCGACAATCACGATGCGTCCGCCGGTCCGGACGCGCACCACGAGCGCTCCGAGCGCCGTTGCCGGATCGGCGACGAAATGCAGCGAATTCGCGAAGAGCAGCCCGTCGAGCTTGGCACCTCCGACCCCCGGCAGATCGAACGTTCGCGTAAAATCCGCAACCACCGGGATTATCGTAACCGACCCGTGGCGGCGCCCATTCAGCTCGGTAAGGGCGCGCGCATTTTTATCGACCGCGTAGACATGGCCTGCGGGGAGTAGAGAGGCTAAAGCCCTCGTGAAGGTGCCTGTGCCGGCACCGAGGTCGGCCCAGACACCTGGTTCACGAGGGATAGCGGCTTTGAGCAACTCTACTGCGTCATCAGAATCCATCGAGTGCCGAAGCCCTCGGGTCAATCAGAACGAAACAGTCACGCCACCCTGCCATGCGACGTCGTGCTGCGTCTTGTCGAATCCGTTCCGGTCGAACTTGTAGACGTAATCGCGGCCTTCCGCGCGCACGCCGAAACGACCAAAGCGGTACTCGAGTCCCGCGCCGAAATTCCCTGCGAACTTCGTCCAGGTGCTGTCGGAGTCCAGCTGATGCACGCTGATTGCGCCGGCGCCGCCGAGCAAGTAGGGGATGAACGTCCCGGTGCCTGCCGCGACCGGGTAGCGCACGACGAGCCCGGCGTCATACGCGAACTTGTTGAACTTGCCGCGTCCGACGATCGTGGCGGAGCGAACGCTATCCTGCGCCCAATTACCGCTGGCGCGCAGGCCGATCAATGGATGAACCCAGTACGTCGCGTTGACCGAAGCCGCCCAGCCAAGTCGCCAGTCGGCGGAACCAGCGTCGTTGAGGTTGGCGGCGCCGGACAAGCCGCCAAAGGCCGCCGCGGCCGTGAGGCGTTCGCCGGAGACGCGAGACGTTGCTTGCGCACGCGCGACGGCGGGCGCGACGGCAAGAGCAATTGCGATGGTGACGGAAGAGCGTAGGCGCGACGACATACCATCCTCCAGGAAATGTGTGCGAGAAAGTGAACGAGGCAACAACGTTGTTCACAACACACATTGTTCCCGGAGCGGGTCTAGGAGACGAGCGCGCCCGACAGGCGGGTCAGCTGACGCAGCTCGGCGGGACTGAGAGACTTCGTGAGCCGGCGCATCTCCGCGCCGATCTCCGGCTCGATCCGGCCGAGCAGCTTCAAGCCGGCTTTGGTGATCCGGGCCATCGAGCAGCGCCGGTCCTCGCGCGCGCGCGCGCGCGCGACCAACCCCTGGCGCCCCAGGCGGTCGAGCATGCGGGTGACGTCGGGGGCGCGGTGGGTGCAGTGCGTGGCCACCTGGTTGCGAGGCTGGCCGTCGGGGTGCGCATCCCGCAGCACGCGGAGCATGTTGTACTGCTCCGCGGTGATGCCGTGACGCGCGCAGACCTCCTCTAGCGCCTGCAACAGATGACCGGCCGCCACCAGCAGACTGACGGTGGCTTCCTGTGCCGGATGCGTGGCCATTTCCCGAACCTCCGTTGGCAATTCGTAATGTCAAGACTCCTCGGAGAGTTCCCGTATTAACCGGGAACTATTGCTTGTTGTAAACACGTTATCGCACAGTCATTGAATCGCCCGTCTGTCGACTCACAACAACCGCCACTGCCGTGACACGGGCGCCGATGATGTCGAATTCGTTTCCACTCGTTCGACAACAAGCAGTAGGCAGCGATGCTCAATGACGTTCGCCGAGTTGGTCCACACAGCGAGGAGATCATCACGTATGCGCAGTCCCTTCAATACCACCACGCGCGGTTTCACTGGATCGACCATTCTGCTCGTCACGCTGCTCGTCACCGGCGGCGGCCTCGCGGCATGGAAAAGCGCCTCAATCCGCAGCGCGAATGCGGCGGCGGCACATCAGCCTGAGCCGATCGAATCCATCACCGCGGCCGTGGCGGAACAGCGTTCTTACCGCCCGACCACGACATCGATCGGCACGGTGCTCGCACTGAACTCGATCACGTTGCGGAATGAGCTGCCCGGTACCGTGCGCCAGGTGATGCTCGTTCCGGGTCAAATCGTCGAACCGGGCACCGTTCTCGTGGGCCTAGACGTCTCGGTTGAAGCGGCGGACCTCGAGGCCCAGACCGCCCAGGCCGATCTCGCGACGACGACCCTCGCACGGCTGGAGCGCCTGCGGCAGGCCGACGCCGCCTCCCAGGAGGAGGTCGATCAGGCGCGTGCCGCACGCGACGTCGCCGTCGCGCAGATCGCACGAACCCGCGCCATCATCGCGCGTAAGACGATTCGCGCGCCGTTCCGGGCGCGCGTGGGTCTCGCCGACATCCATCCAGGCCAGTACCTGAATGAAGGCACCGAGCTGACGACGCTGCAGGGCGTTGACGCCGCGGCGCACGTGGACTTCACGGTGGCGCAGGTGGTCGCGGCGCAGCTCCGCGCCGGCGAATCGGTCGCGGTCTTTGCCGCGAGCGACCCCAATCCCATCGAAGCGCGGATCGTCGCGCTCGATGCGCGCGTGGACCCGGTGACGCGTAACGCGTTGGTGCGCGCGCGGATTTCGCGTCGCGCGCCGGCGCCGGGCGCGTCGGTGCGTGTCGAGGTCCCGGTGGGCCCGGCGACGCCCGTCGTCGCGATTCCCGTCAGCGCCCTGCGCAAGGGGCCGGGCGGCGATCACGTCTTCGTCGTGGAACCCGACTCGACTGGCCACACACGGGTGCATGAACAGCCCGTGCAGAGCGGGTCGATGGTCGGCGACGAGGTGTTCATTCTCAGCGGTCTCACACCCGGGCAGCGCGTCGCGACGTCCGGTTCCTTCAAGCTGCGCGAAGCGGTGTTGGTTGCCGTCGCCGGCGATTCCCTTCGCTAACCGGGTGGGAGCATTCGCATGCGTTCCATAACCGATACGTTCATCAAGCACCCCGTTCTCGCGATCGTCGTGAATCTCGCGATCCTGCTGGTCGGGTGGCGGACGGTCACCTCGCTGCCCGTGCAACAGTATCCGAAGATCGAGAGCTCCTCGGTCGTCATCACGACGGTGTACTACGGCGCCAGCGCCGAAGCGGTGCGCGGATTTCTCACAACGCCGATCGAGCGGGCGGTGTCGGCCATCGGCGGCGTCGATTACGTCGAATCCAGCAGCCGCGCCGGTCTCAGCACGATCACGGTGCACCTCAAGCTGAACCACAGCACGACGGCGGCGCTCGCCGAGGTCACCGCGCGGTTGCAGCAGGTCCGGTCGGAGCTTCCCGCCGAGGCCCAGCCGCCGATGGTGGAGGTGCAGAAGGCGGACCGTCCCTACGCGTCCTTCTATCTGAGCTTCACGTCGTCGGCGCGTGAGATTCCCGCGCTCACCGACTGGCTCACGCGCAACCTGCAGCCCCAGCTCACGACGCTAGCGGGCGTGCAGCGGGTGGATGTGGTCGGCGGCAGGCCGATCGCCATGCGGGTCTGGATCGATCCGGAGCGGCTCGCGGCGCTGAACCTGGCGCCGGGCGACGTGTGGGGCGCCCTGCAGCGCAACAATTATCTCGCCGCGGTCGGACAGACCAAAGGCGATCTGGTGCAGGTCAGCCTGCTCGCGAACACCGACCTGCGCACCCCGCAGGAGTTCAAGGACCTCGTGGTCGCGGAGCGCAACGGCGCGATCGTCCGGCTCTCCGACGTCGCGCGCGTCGAGCTCGGCGCCGAGGAGGCCGACTTCATCACCAAGTTCAACGACAAGGAAGCCGTCTACCTCGGTGTCTGGCCGCTCGTCGGTAGCAACGAGATCGAAGTGGCGGGTCGGCTCCACCAGGAGATGAACCGGATCCGCGGCACGCTGCCGAACGACATCGACATGCAGCTCGCGTACGACGCGACCGTCTTCATGACCGATGCGTTGCACGAGATCTCCAAGACCCTCGTCGAGACGATCCTGATCGTCGGACTCGTCGTGTTCCTGTTCATGGGATCGGTGCGCACCGCGCTCGTGCCGCTCGTCGCGATGCCGGTGTCGCTGGTCGGCGCCGGCATCGTCATGTACGCCTTCGGCTTCAGCCTCAACCTGCTCACGATTCTCGCGATCGTGCTGTCGGTGGGACTGGTCGTGGACGACGCGATCGTCGTGGTTGAAAACGTCGAGCGCCACGTGCGTGAAGGAAAATCGCGCATCCAGGCGGCCCTCATCGGCGCCCGGGAGCTCGTCGGTCCGATCGTCGCGATGACGATCACGCTCGCGGCCGTGTACACCCCGATCGGATTTCAGGGCGGCTTGACCGGCTCATTGTTCCTCGAGTTCGCGATCACGCTCGCCGCGGCCGTCGTGGTGTCGGGCATCGTGGCGATCACGCTGTCGCCCGTCATGAGCTCGCGCTTCGTCCACAAGGCAGGCCAGGAAGGGCGCTTGACCAAATGGGTGCAGGCGGCCTTCGAAGCCGTTCGGAAACGGTACGAGCGGCTGCTCGAAGGCGCGCTGCAAATGCGCTGGGCGATCGTCGTCGGCGCGGTGCTCGTGATGCTTGCCGCCTGGCCGCTCTACAACTATTCCCGCCGTGAGCTGGCTCCGGTCGAAGATCAGAGCCACATCAGCCTCTTCATGGCGGCGGCACCCGACGCATCGCTGGAAGCGACGAACCGCGCGTCACTGCAGGTCGTGCAGGCGATTCGGTCGTTCCCCGAAGCGAAGTTCATGTGGTCGCTGACGGCGCCGTGGGGCGGCTTCGGCGGCATGGTCACGAAAAACTTCAAGGAGCGGTCGCGGACCACGGAGCAGATGTATGGCCAGGTCTATTACGCCGTGTCGCAGGTGCCGGGGCTGCAGGTCTTCCCGCGCCTCGATCCGCCGCTGCCCACGCCCGGCCAATATGACGTCGAGCTGATCCTCGCAAGCGATCTGCCGCCCGAGCAGATGTTGCAGACCGCGGGAGCGGTCATCGGTGCGGGGTGGCAGAGCGGCAAGTTCTTGTACGTCGACACCGACCTGAAGATCGATCTGCCGGAGGCGCGCGTCGTCATCGACCGCGATCAGGTCGCCGACTTGGGGCTCGATCTCGCCAGCGTGGGCCGCGAGCTGGGCACGCTGCTTGGCGGTGGCTACGTCAATCGCTTCAACTACTTCGATCGCAGCTACAAGGTCATTCCGCAGATCGGCGACGAGGACCGCACCACGGTCGCGCCGCTGCTCAACCTCAAGATCAAGACGCCGAGCGGCCGGCTCGTTCCGGTCTCGACGTTCACGCGCATCGAGTCGACGACCGCGCCGCGCACGCTCAACCGCTTCCAACAGCGCAATGCGGTCCGGATCTTCGGCGGCGTGAAGCCCGGGGTCACCAAGGAAGAGGGCTTGCGAGTGCTGGAGAACGCGGCGGCGGCGGTTGCCGGACCGTCGATCGGGATCGACTACGCGGGAGAATCGCGCCAGATGCGGCTCGAAGGCGCCGCGTTGACCACGACGCTCATCTTCGCCGTGATCCTGATCTATCTCGTGCTGGCGGCGCAGTTCCGGAGCTTCCGCGACCCGCTCGTCGTGCTGGTCGGCTCGGTGCCGCTCGCGATCTCGGGCGCATTGGTATTCAGCTTCCTCAATCTCACGACGATCAACATCTACTCGCAGGTCGGGTTGATCACGCTGGTCGGATTGATAGCGAAGAACGGGATTCTGATCGTGCAGTTCGCGAACTCGCTGCAAGCGCAAGGCGTCGCGAAGCTGGTCGCGTTGCGCGAGGCGTCGTTGACCCGGCTGCGGCCGGTGTTGATGACATCGGCTGCCACCGTGTTCGGCCACTTACCGCTGGTGTTCGCGACCGGCCCGGGATCGGCGGCGCGCAACAGCATCGGCACGGTGCTCGTGGCGGGCATGAGCGTCGGCACGCTATTCACGCTCTTCGTGGTGCCGGTGTTCTACTCGCTGATCGCGGCCGAGCACGCGCCGAAGCCCGTGATAATCACTGAAGAATTGCCGGTTCCATCTGGCATGATTGAGGAGACGGCTCATGCGTAGCGCTTTCATTCTTAGTCTCGCCCTGCTCGCAGGATGCGCCTCGTCTCCGGGCTATCGGTCGCCGGCGTTACAGGTCCCGGCGTCGTTTCGTGAGGTGAGCGATACGTCCGGTGTCACGCCGCACGTGGTCACACCGCACGTGCTTGCCCCAGGCCCCGAGCCCCGAGCCCCAGGCCCCAGGTCCCAAGCCCCAGGCCCCGATTATTGGGAGCAGCTGGGCGACACCACGCTCGATAGGTTGATCGCGGAAGTGGTGCGTGCCAACCAGGACGTGCAGGCGGCCGAGGCTCGCGTACGCGCGACGCGCTCGGAACGCGTGCGCACCTTGCTCGATCTGACGCCCGATACGAGGCTCACGGGCAGCTATGCCCGGCAGCGGCTCTCCAGCTCGAGCTTCCCGGGCTTTGCCAGCTCGTTCCCGGATCAGAACATTTGGGACGCCGGGGTCTCGGCGGCGTGGGATCTCGACGTGTTCGGACAGATCCGCCAGACGGCGCAGGCGCGTGGCGCGATGGTGGGGGCTGCGCAGGCGGAGCTGCGCGATGTGCAGGTATCCCTCACCGCCGAGTTGGCGCTGACGTATTTCGAGCTGCGTGGCGCACAGGAGCAGCTCAGCGTCGCGCGCGAGAACGCGGAGAATCAGCGCCGCACGTTCGAGATCACGCGCCAGCGGCTCGACGCCGGGCGCGGAAGCGCCTTCGATACCGAGCGCGCGCAGGCCCAGCTCAGCTCGACGTTGGCCGAGATTCCCGCGAGGGAAGCGCAAGTTGCCACCGCGCAGTATCGGATTGGTGTGTTGGTGGGCCGCGCCCCAGCCGCCGTCGCGGCCGAATTGGAACAGCCGGCTCGCGTCCCCGCGCTTCCCGATGTCGCGTCGATGGGCAATCCGGAAGCGATCGTGCGGGATCGGCCCGACGTGACCGCCGCCGAACGCCAAGCAGCGGCGCAAGGAGCGCTCGTTGGCGCAGCGAAAGCGAGTTACCTGCCAAAGATCTCGATCGGCGGCAGCGCCGGTTATGTCGCGCCGGAGATCCGGACGGTCGGCGCGCAGGGCACGCTGCGCTACGCCGTCGGACCGGTGATCAGCTGGCCGCTGCTCAGCCTGGGGCGCGTGAAAGCGGACGTGGATGCGGCGCAGGCCGGCGAAGATGAGGCACGTGCGCGTTACCGCGCGGTCGTCTTGAGGGCGATGCAAGACCTCGAGGTCAGCATCAGTCAATACCGCGCGGCGCGTCTGCGCGTGGATCGGCTGCAGGAAGCGAGCGCCGCAAGCCAGCACGCGGCGGAGCTCGCGTTGCTCCGCTTCAAAGAAGGGGCGACGGATCTGTTGCAGGTCCTTGACGCACAGCGCACGCAGCTCGAGGCGCAGGATCGCCTGGCGCAGGCGCGCATCGACGCGGGGACGGCGTACGCGGCGTTGTTCAGGGCGACGGGAGGCCGCTAGCCTCGCGACCTAGCGCAACAATTTCCCGCTGGATGTCGTGACGCTCGGCGGTCAGCCGCAAGAAGGCGCGGCGCCGCAACAGCAGGATGGCGAGCGCGCGCGTCGCCCCGACCAAGCGATCGAACCGCTCGGCGAAATGCAGCGCGACATAACCGGTGAGAGGAAGCACCGGCGCAACGAACGCCGCCGCCCATGGGCCGCGCCACAGCCAGACGGCTACGAGGATTGCCGCCCAGGTCAGTGGGAACAGCAGCGCGGCCGCCAACACTTTGACTGTCGCGAGCGCGTCTTCGACCTTCGAGATTCCGGTCGCCACCCACCCGACGGCCCGATAGGCGGGGTAGTTGATCACTACACCCGCGATCGCGGCCGGTAATCCGAGCATCAGGAACAGCAGGCTCTTGAACGCGTACGCGGTCACCCGTTGCCAAGCGTAGCTCTTTGGCGCGAGATGCTGCGCGTCCAGTCCCGCGGCAGCGAGCGACGCTTCGTAGCGTGCCAGCCGGGCCTGCAGCCGGGCGGCGCGCTCGGGCCAGTGGCGCCGCGCCACCTCGTATCCGGCGAGCAGCCGGCGCCGCAGCTCGAACTCCTCAGCGAGTGACGGCGGCCGCTCCGGCACCTCGTCTGCGGCGCTGAAGATGTGCTGGGCGCGCGCGATCAGCGCGTGGGCGTTCACTTCCTCCGCTTCGAGGGTCACGCCACGCAGCGCCGCCTCGAGGCGAGCGGTCAACTCACGCACCGGCTCGGCGGGTGGCTCCGCACCTGAAGGCAGCGGGATGCGCTCGACCGGAAACGGATTCCCGAAGTGCAGCAGTGCGACGCTGCGGAATGTCTGCTTGGCGCGGTAGTAGAGCCCGACGGGCACTATCCGGAGGATCAGATCGGCAGGCAAGGTCGCGGCGGCGCCGAGTGCGATCCGCGCGGTGCCGGTCTTGAGCGGCCGCAGCTTGGGGCCCGAGTGTGAGCCGCCCTCCGGGAAGACCGCAATCGTGCCGCCACGGAGCAACAAGGCGCGCGCCGCTTCGAACGTTTCCGCATTCTTGCTCGGATCCGAGCCCGTGTCCTGGCGGCGGTGTACCGGGATCGCCTCGAAGGCACGGCAAATCGCACCGATGATCGGCATCCGAAACAGCGGAGCCTTCGCGAGAAATGAGACGCGCCGCGGCGCGAGGCACAACAAGAACGCCGGGTCGATGAGCCCGTTCGGATGATTGAGGACGAAGATGACCGGACCTACCCTCGGCACGCTGTCTGTCCCGCTCACCTCGATTCGCCGGAAGAAGATGCGGAGCACGACGCGCAGCAGCGGGAGCAGCAGGGCTCTCATCTATTACGCCACGCCGCGTACGTCCAAATCAATCCGCCCACCAGCACAGCGATCGGGATGATCAAGACGGCTTGAGACAGCGAGCGCGCATCCGAGATCATTCCGACGACCGATGGAGATGGCACGTCGCCGAGGATGTGGATGGTGAAGATGCTCAACGCGACGGCCGTGGCGCGCATGTGTGGAGAGACTTCGTTGACGATCGCGGAGTTGACCGGTCCGGTGGACGCGAACAGACACAGCTCCGCGGCGATGATCGCCGGCCAGTAGACGTAGGGTTGCGGCGCCGCCAGAGCCACGAGTGTGAGCGGCGCCCCGAGAAGCGTGACGGTTCCGGAGAGCCACAGGTATGCCTGCCGAGAAACGGTCAACAGGCGGTCGGCGAGCCAGCCGCCCAGATATGTGCCCACGAATCCCGTGACGACCACGATCCCGCCGAACTGGACGGTCGCCTGCGCTTTGGGGATGCCGCGCACGCGCTCCAGGAAAGTCGGTGTCCAGAATGCCAGCGCGCCGATGGCGAACGTGTACGCCGCGTAGCCCAGGACTGTGAGCAGATAGGGCCGGTTGCGGACCAACGTCCTATACGCTCGGGCGTCCTCACCCCCTGACCCCCTCTCCACATTGTGGAGAGGGGGAACGGGGGAGAGGTCCGTGTCCTGACTGCCGCGCGGCGGATCGTACAGCCGCCACGCCAGCGCGGCCAGGACGAGGCCGGGCACGCCCGCGACGAAGAACGCCTGACGCCATCCGAAATAGTGGTCGACCAGTCCACCGACGATGTACCCGAGAGCGGAGCCGATCGGAATCGCAGCAAAGAACACGGCGAACACTCGTCCGCGCTGCTGGCGGGGGAAGTAGTCCGCGAGCAGCGCGGGCGAGATGGTGCCGTACGCCGCCTCGCCGATCCCGACCGCCGCGCGGGCGGCGAACAATCCGATGTAGCTCCTGGCCAGCCCCGCGAGCGCGGTGGCGACGCTCCAAATGGCGACGCCGACCGCGAGCAAACGGTTGCGCGAGCGCGTGTCGCCGAGCCGGCCGAACAGCGGCGCCGCGAGCATGTACACAATGAGAAACCCGGTCATCAACGCGCCGAGCTGCGTATCGGAGAGGTGGAGCTCGGAGTGCTTCATGCTTTCGGCGAGCGCGGCGACGATCCACCGATCGAGGTAGTTGAAAAGATTGATGAGCGTGAGGATGAGCAGTCCGGCACGGGCCGTGCGGACAGTGAGGGTGGATTCGGTGGCGGTCATGGCGGTCCGGGCCCTAACTTATCCTTGAACCAGTCCCGTCGCGGGTTTAGTTTGCACTCCCCGCCCGGGGCTGTAGCTCAGCTGGGAGAGCGCCTGGATCGCACCCAGGAGGTCAGGGGTTCGAGCCCCCTCAGCTCCATGAAGATGAAAGCCTTTTGCCCCTTGGTGTAACTGGCAACACGCCTGACTCTGGATCAGGAGAGTCCTGGTTCGATCCCAGGAGGGGCAATCTCAAGGGCCGCCGGCAAAAACGCCGGCGGCCCTTTCGATAGGCTCCTCCTGCTCACTACCTCCTGACGAGTAGCAAGTACAACCCGTTCAAGACTCCCAGCTCGATGAAGTCGGAGATGCCGTCGTTGTCGTCGTCAGTGTCGGCGGCATTCTTGATGCCGTCGTTGTCATGGTCGTCATCCTGGTCGTCACGGATGCCATCGTTGTCGTCATCCTTGTCGGCACAAGCGTCGTCCAGGCCGTCGTGATCGAAGTCCCGGACCCCGCGATTCGGCGAGTCGCCGTTGACGTCGTCGTCCTCGCACTCCTCCGGCGACGGCGGCTGCGTGACGTCTCGCGCGCCAAGGATGATGAACGACCCGCCGCGCGTTTGATCCAGGAGGGAGGTGACTTGCGTCCCGACGGCGCGCACGCGGCCCCGCAGCCCAATCACGAGCGCGCCCATGCCCGGCGGAGTGCTCCCGCTGGGGTTGAACGTATTTGCGTCCCCGTTGAAGCTGTAATGGAGCCGGTTGACGTTGACCCGCAGGCGCACGTGCCCTGGAGAACCGGCGCCGAACGCCTCCCCCGGAATCTGATCGGCGTCGATGCGCTCGCGCCGCAGCTCATTGGTGCTCCCGTCCCCGCGCCGATCGGTGAGGCCAAGCCAGAATTCGGGGGTCGGGTTGTGGGTGGTCACCTCGATGAAGTACTCGTTCCCCGCGTCCATCAGGCCCCGAACCGTGTTCACCGCGAAGTACATGCGGTAGCTGACCCCCGGCGGTGGAGCCGGCGTCATCTGAGCGACCGCCATATCCGCCATCAGGTAGAGGTTGGCGCCCACCTGCTTCGAGCCGTAGTCGATGTTCAAGATGTCGACCAAGGGATCGGGAACCCCCGTGCCACTGACGGTGGTAACGTCGCCCGCGAAGTCGCGCACCTCGGGGTTCCGGAACGGCGTCAGCGGCGCGCAGCTCGCTGGCTGGGTCGGGTTCCTGTCAGCCCGCAGGCCTGGTCCCGCGATCTGCCGCGTGTAATAAGTGGCGCCGTCGAAGTCGTTGTGATCGTCCGCGAACGCGATCACCGCCGCCCCGTCACGGGGGTCGTGCGCCACCTGGAAGAAGTCGATCAGGTTGCGGTTCACCGCGTTGTCGCTGCTGAACCCGGCCTGGGACACGTTCGACTTGTGGATGATATGGTCGCTGGCTGGGAGCCAGCGGATCTCGGGGGTCGCCGCACGGGCATTGGCGGTGAAGGCGTAGTAGGCCTTCCACTCCGCGTCGTTGTCCCCATTGGTCGTCTTGTCGGTCCCGTACCAGACGATGCCGAGCCGGCCGTCGTCGCCCGCCGTGATCCAGGGGAAGAAGTTGAAGTTGGGGAACGCGCCGCCGCCGCCCGCATTCGTCACCTTGACCGGGCTCGACCAGGTCGCGGCCTTGTCGGTCGAGTAGGCGTAGAAGATGTCCTTGTTGTTCGACCAGGCGACGTACACATTGCCGGCCTTGTCGACGTTGACCACGTCGAACAGGTGCCCGTGGCTCATCGTGTTGTCGACGGTCTTGGCGCCGCCGCAGGTGACTCCGCCCACCCCGGAGGGGTTCGTGTCCACGCAGTGGAATACCACGCTGTTCGACGAATTCTGGGCGGCGAGATAGATATCGACGCTGCCGTCGCCGTTGGGCGTCTGGTCCACGTCGATCCAGCCCGGCGTGAAGCCGAGTGGGTTGACCAGGGTGGCCCCTGCCCCATAGCTCACGCCGCCGTTGATCGACTTGTCGAGCACGAGACCGGTTAACGTGGCGAGGGTGCGGTAGTTCAGGTAGACCGTATTGTCCCCGTACGCCTCGATCCATTGGCGGTCGTCCGCCGGGAACACAGCCGCTACGGGGTTCGCCGGCGACCAGTCGTTCCCCCGGTTGGTGGACGCGGCCGCGGTGATATTGGCCAGGGTGAGGCTCACCATCGAGAGCGTTGGGGGATGGGTCCGGGTCGGCGTGAAGCTGCGCGGGAAGCTCACCGCAATCTCGATGTCGCCGCCGCCCGCGTCCGGGGCTCCCCCACCGCCGGGGAAGATGCCGTCGGGCTGGCCCAGCCACACGTAACCGTCGCCGGGATCTTGCCCGTCGGCAAACTCAGCCTCGTCGTGGAACGTGAACAGCGGGCAGAAGGCGTTCGGGCCGTAGCGCCACACGTCCACGCCAGCCGGCACGCCGCGGATTCCCGCCGGATAGACGTTGCCGAGCACGTCGGCGCGGATCGAAGGCTCGCCGTCGCGCACCGTCTCCTTCGCGAAGACGGTGCCTTTCCCGGTAGGCGCCTCCCCGGCGCTCGTGGGGATGTTGCCGTTGCGACTGAACACGATCCCCGTGCCGGTGGGCCCGATGCGACTCGCGTTGGTCACCGTCGGCGGATTTACCAGCGACGCGCTCCCGTTGATGTTGTCCCCCGGAGCCGCGGCGAAGTGCACTATGAGGACCTCGTAGGTCCGACCCGCCACGGGCGTGAACGTCGCGTCTTCAAAGGTGGTGGTGCCGTTCCCCGAGGAGGCCACCTGGCTGGTCGTGGTCTCGTCGAAGATGTAGAGGTCATAGTCGTTCGATTCACTGCCCCAGTCGAGACGCACGCGGACGACCTGTGTCCCGGGGCTGTTGACGGTCAGGAAGAAGTTGGAGCAGTTCGACGTCGTCGTCCCTGATACAACGACCGAGGTACAGTCTCCAGGCTCGGTGGCGACACCGGCGCGGTTAGCCGCTGTGAACGTCACCGAAGGACTGGTGCTATTGATCGTGCCCGAGCCGGGGCTCGTCGGGCTGGCCGGATGAGCCACGGCCACCGCCGGTGCCCGCGCTGCAGTGAACCCGTGAGGATAGAGCCCCATCAAGACGAGCCCTACCGCCGCTACGCCAGCAAGCCAAGCACTGCGCAACGTCGTCGAACCGCTCATATGCGTTCTCCTCGAGAAGGGTGACCCGGAAAGTGACTGATACCCGCGTGCTGCCAATACGAGCGACGCCAACACGCAACCGCACGGCAGCGCCGACGAGCACTGCACCGGGTCGTTGCGTCGACGCGACGGAGGCAGTCGACTAGCGGCGGGGTCGCCCGGGAAGACTGACGACGAGCGGAGGGATGGGCGGCACGCTGTGGAACTCAATCGACACCGCGGCCGGCAGCAGTGGGGGGGGGCGATCCCAGTCATCCAACCACACATCGCGGACAAGGTCGCGATAGGTGATCTCCGCGCCGTCCAGGCGAGCGAACAGCACGACGGTGTCTGCGCCCCCCCCCCCGCCACCCCCGTCGCGCCCCGGCCACGGCGCGAGCTCCAGGATCAACGCTCGCGCGGGAGGGGCGCTCAGCCAGATATGCACCCGCAAGGGGTCGCCCGCGGGGTATCGGGCGAACGGGAAGCCCAGGGCGCCGACCAGCCGCAGCTCATCCGACACGCCCTTGAATCGGTCCTCCGGGGCGACATCGGCCCGCGCGGAGCGGAGCAAGGCGGTCAGCACCATGCGCGCGTTGCGTTGGGTCCGCGCCTCGAGTTGCACGGCCCTACTCCGTTGGGCGCTGGCGATGGCGGCGGAGACCGTCAGGTAAACGGCGATGGCTACGATGGCCGTCACCGTGATCGCCACGATGACCTCGATCAGCGTGAATCCCGACGCGCGCCGCATGGTCTCGCGGCTAGTGCACTCCGGCGCCCAAGCCCTCGCGCCAGCTGGCGACGACGACTCCCCCCGCGTTGCCGAACGCGAGGAGGGCTTCGACATCAGCCGCCACCGGGCACCCTGACACGGCGCCCTGCGAGCGAACCCAGACGCCCTCGGTGCCGAGTCCTTGCGCCGTGAGCCTGATCAGCTGCCGCGCAACCGCTTCCAGCGACGGCGCGCCCCCGAGCCGCGGGTCCGCGGCCACGTCGCTGATCGACCAAATCCAGCGCCGCTGGCGCAGGTCGAGCACGACGGCCACGACAGCTGGTGTGAATCCGGGCAGCGCGGCGAGCACCTCGGGCGGTGCGGTGTTGAGGTTGATCCTGCCGGACCCCTGCACCGTCAACCACTGCGCGATCCCCGATCGCCGGCGCCCGAACGTCCAGCGGTCGTCCGCCGCGCCGTAGAGGATCTCCGGGGTCATGCCGCGCACGTGGAGCAGCTCCTCGAGCGTGGCCATCGGGCCGTTGCGCGGGAGATGGTCGAGCCCGAGCCGGCGATACTCCGCCGCCTCCGCCCCCCGGGCGCGGCGCAGGTCGTCGCCGTCGATCCAGTCGAGAATGGCTTGGGCGAGGGCCTCAGCGTCGTTCGACGGCCGGCCTGCCTCCTCGAGCAGGGTCGTGAGCATCTGCTCCGTCGCCAGGTTCACGTTGATCCGGCTGTTCACGTCCACCGCGACGACACGGTAGCGCCCATCTCCGAGGGGCCGGTCGAATTCGAGCAGCAGTCCGGGCTCACTAGCGTCTGCTGCGGCGGGCAAGAGTCCCGCCGCCGGAGTCCCGCCCCGAGCCGCGACCTGCGCGACTGCGAGCCAGCGATCGAGCTGCTCGGTGGCGTCGGCGACACCCGCTTGGGCGGCGTACGAGGCCTGCAGCCGGCACCGCTCGTTGGATGTCGCCAAGACGTCGAAGTGGGTGCTCGTCAGCAGCGCGCTGCTCAGCAGGCCGAGAATCACGAGGAGCCAGAGCACCGCGATCAGCGCTACGCCGGACTGCCGGGCCCGCCGCGCCCGCCGCGCCCGCCGCATGCTCACGGGCCCGCCCGTCTGGACGGCAACGCCGTCCGCGTCACGAGCTCCAGCGCGCCGGCGCCCGGTTTGGGCCACGTGATGCGCACGCGGATCTCGATTAGGCGCTGCTCGCCTACGGGCGCGCGCGTCACCACGTAGCGGTAGCGCTCGAACGGCGGCCGGAACGCGCCCTCCGTCCCGTTTGTGTCGAGGCTCCCCACGGCCGCGCTCGAGACCAGGCGGTCCAGCTCCGACTGCGCGAGCGCCAAGGCTTCGGTGTGGACGCGGGCGCGCGCGGCGGCGTCGGCCGCGCCCGAGAGGAGCTGCAACATGGCGACGACGGCAAGGCCGAGCAGTACTAGGGCGACCATCGCCTCGAGCAGGAGTAGCCCCGATTCCGCTCGCCTCATGGCCGCCGGACGACCACCTCGCCGCTGAGCAGGGACACCTCGATGGCCGCCGCGAGCGCCCCAGGTCCCTCGCTCGTGCGCACGATCCAGCACGCGCCTGCGGCGAGCCCGGTGGGATAGAAGATGACGGCGCGCTCGGATCCCGACGCCTCGATGCGCAGCGGCGGCTCGAGCAGCAAGGTGTCGGTCGGGCTCCGCAGCTCGCGGCCGTCGGTCGACAGGTCGACGCTCACGGGACTGCCGCTGCGCACCGCCGCCGCGCGGGCATCCTGCAGCAGGGCGGCGGCGCGCTCCGCCGCCCCATCGAGCGGCGATCGAACCAGACCTGAGAAGAGGCTCGGCGCCACCACGGCCGCCGCCGCTCCGAGAATCAGGAGCACTACGATCAGCTCGAGGAGGGTGTACCCTTGAGACGTCGCGCCGCGTGCGTGCTTACCATGATGCAGAGCCAGACAATCGATCCGGGCAAGGTCTCCCTCAAATATGCGCAGCGGCGCGCGGCCTGCCATCCCACGGGGTGGCGCCGCGAGCCGCCGCCCTTCCATATTGCGTCCCCCGACTTGGTGAGCGACCGCGTGACGGCACCCGAGACAAAGCCCGACGACTCCTGGGCGGTCGACGAGCGATCCCTGAAGCTGTTCGCCGCGCAGCTCCAGGGCCCCCCGGCCGAACGCGCCTGGTACGACTTGCGGCGCGAGGCGGAGCGGATCGCGCTCGTGCCGGGCTTCGACCGGCTCGTCACGCTCGACGCCAACGCGATCAAGGAGCTGCCCCACCAAATCGACGTCGCCCAGCGCGTGCTCCGCCAGATGGGCGGCCGCGCCATCCTCGCCGACGAAGTCGGCCTCGGCAAGACGATCGAGGCGAGCATCATCTACAAGGAGCTGGCGATTCGCGGGCTCGCCCGCCGCGCCCTGATCCTCACGCCCGCCTCGCTCGTGGGCCAGTGGCAGGGGGAGCTCGAGGAGAAGTTCTTCGAGCGCTTCGAAACCCCGACCGATCCCGACGACTGGCACCGCATCACGAAGGCCATCGTGTCGCACGACCGCGCGCGCTCGCGCCGGCACGCCGAGGAGATCCTGCGGCACCACTGGGATCTCGTGATCGTGGACGAGGCGCACAAGATCAAGAGCCACCGCGGCGCCACCTACCAGTTCATCGAGAAGATCGAGCGGGACTTCATTCTGCTGCTCACGGCGACGCCCCTGCAGAACGACCTCCGCGAGCTGTACAACC